>X314_Red_Deer__coassemble_118_pt1 | contig 15615 bp, 20 predicted proteins | sample X314_Red_Deer__metabat2_high_PE_002 | metagenome-assembled genome bin X314_Red_Deer
AAAACATATCAAAATCTTTTCAAAAATCATCTTGACATATCACCAGATTGCTCCTACAGAATTAAAGTATCAAATTTTGTAGGAGGATTTTTTATGCAAAGAAAAGTAAATGTAGTAGAAGATTTGAAAGGAAATAAGATAGTGTTTATCCACGATATTCAATTCAAGGGAAGACAAGCTATTGATTGGGATGATGTCGAGAGATATTTGAAGCAGTATGTTGGAGAAGCACATATTATTGAAAGCACAAAAGACATGGTGTACATAGGTGTGGATTTGCCGGAGGAATATGCTCATTCTACTTACACGAATACACTAAAGGGGGCAAATGCAAAAGCGAAGGCAAATGCAGTTCAAGGTTTAACAGAAATGATAGAGATTGCTACGAATAAGGCGCATAAGGAAAATTTTAAAGAAAAGCATAAAAGAGATGCAAAATATGGGTGGTATCGGTATGATTCCAGATTTGCATTACCGGTTTTTGATGAGGAAGGTGAAATAAAATATTACAACGTTTTTAAAGTAATCATGGTTGTAAGACATGTAGAAGACGGAAAGATGTACTTATATAACATTATGAATATAAAAAAAGAAACGGATACCCATTTCCAGTCATAAAGACCTTACTCAGTCAAAAACTCGTTTCTTCTTGAGTTAATAATATGAGATTCAGAAAAGATAGTCAAGAAGAAAATTAAATAACACCGAATGTATCAGGTGTTAAAGAAAAAAGTTTGAAAGGAAGCGGAGTATGGCGAGAAAGACAGTATGCCTTCTGCCAAGCACACAGCGTGCATTGGAAAAAGATTTGGAATTGTTAGCGTCTGATGAAGAGCAGAAGCGAAGATATAGAGAATGTAACCTGAGTATACGCGTACGTGCAACAAAAAGGCCTCGAGAAAAGGATTACAGGAGGTGAAATTTACCGCTTTTGTAGGAAGGAAAAATAATAGAGCTCAAACTCATAGATGGCGTTCCGGCAAATATTTCTGTTGGGACGCCATTTTTATTTGATTGGTGTTTTTAGTATTTTGTGCAATTACCTCAAAAAGATACAAGAGTATGGAGAAAAGATAAATTAACGAATAATACCAAATCGGCAAAAAACAAAAAAACTACGGGCGAAAGTTTGTTATTTTGCCGATAATGTGATATACTATATTGTAATAAAGTGTAAATTCAGATTTGATTTATATCGGAGGAGAGCAGATGCGATACCTATCAGTTACAGAAATAGCAAAAAAATGGGATGTGTCGGAGCGCAGTGTTAGAAATTACTGCGCACATGGGCGTGTAAATGGTGCCATTCTTACCGGAAAGACTTGGAACATTCCTGAAAATGCGGAGAAGCCGGAGCGTTCCAATAAGAAGAAAAAGCAACCGATTACCTTGCTGGATATTTTGCAGGAACAGAAAGCAAGTAAGTATTCCGGCGGTATTTACCATAAGACACAGATTGATTTGACGTATAACTCCAATCATATTGAAGGCAGTCGTCTGACCCACGATCAGACCAGATATATATTTGAAACTAACACCATCGGTGTAGAAAAAGAAGTGCTGAATGTGGACGATGTGATTGAAACAGCAAATCACTTCCGTTGTATTGATATGATTATAGATAATGCAAAAGCGGTGCTGACAGAGAAGTTCATTAAAGAACTTCATCTGAATCTGAAGAATGGAACCAGTGATTCCAGAAAAGATTGGTTCGCTGTTGGCGATTATAAAAAGATGCCGAATGAAATTGGTGGTATGGATACTGCACTTCCGGAAGAAGTTGCCGATAAAATGAAGGCTCTGCTGACAGAATACAACGGAAAAGAAGACAAGACTTTTGAAGATATTTTGGACTTCCATGTAAAGTTTGAACGAATCCATCCATTCCAGGACGGTAACGGTCGTGTGGGTAGACTGATTATGTTTAAGGAATGTCTGAAGTACAACATTGTTCCATTCATCATCGAAGATAATTTGAAAATGTTTTATTACCGTGGATTGAAAGAATGGAACAATGAAAAAGGTTATCTGACAGATACCTGTTTGACAGCACAGGATAAATATAAAGCGTATTTAGATTATTTTAGGATTTCTTATTAAAAGCGATTTCCAAAGTATCGAAATGATACTTTGAATTGTACTTTGTAAAGAAATTAGATAGATGATTAATTTTAGGAAGTCAGATGGTGAGAAACTATGTAAAGATTGAAAAGAAATCATTATTGTATAGTTACTATGCCTACATTGATACCGAGGATTTCCTTGCAGAGAGCATCTTTATTCAAGAAAAACTTAGAGAGTTTTTTGATAAAACCGGAAGGAAGCAGGGCAGCCAATATGTGGTTGTGTTGTGTAAGGTTTGGAAGTGGGACGCAGAGAAGTTTGTTCGTGCAATGGAGATTTTTTATAATAAACTGTTGCTGCTAGGACATGGAGAGTGTGCTTATTTCTTTGAGGAACTTGGTATGAGAGAGTAGCATATGTATGGAATGCTCCGGTTTCGGCTGGGATGTTTTTCTATGGAAAAATAATGTGGGTGACAAAAGTACATTTAATTCGTTCTTTGATTTTTCTGAAATCAAATTTAAAGGTGAAGATAATAATGAACCTTTCCGCTTTGCTAGGGTCAGAATCATGAAAATACTGGAAAGAAGATGAAAACGAAAATTAAGGAGGATATTATGATAGAAGAAATTATGAGTATGTTATCCAATATGGATGAAGAACAATTGAAAAATGTATATGATTATGTGTGTGATGAATATGCTGAAAAAAATCACGAATCTAATTCTTTGGAAATAATACAGAGGCTTGCTGCAGAGAATGAACGTCTTAAGATGAAGGTATCAGAATCCTAGGTCGTGGTAATACGGAAAATCCTTAGTAGTAGGAATTTCCCTTTTACTACCATTTCTACTACTAACAGGTAGTCACAACTTGCGTTGGTTTGCTATCGTTGGTTGAAAGTGCAAGAGCATATTTGATTAATCCGGTTCAAAAAGTGATTACGATTATGCGATATGAAGCAACTTTTGAATCATTTGGTGCAGGAGAAAGTGCGCTTAGTCAGGTGTCAGAATTGAATCCACCTAGAATCGAGGAATGTGCAATCTATAAGGGAGAAGAAGTTATTGAACAGTTGGAAATTGTGGATGCCAGATATGAAGACCTAGACGATTGTATGAAAGTGCAATTGTGGAAGTATAATCTGTCCTATTTTGCAAGAGATGTGTTGTTGATTTTTGGAGAACATAGAATGGAATATTTAACAACAGCCGAATTCGTAAAGAAGGCAAATAGATTTTGAGGATGTGGATAGATGGAAACATTTTATTTAATTGATTTTGAAAATGTTCATAATGATGGTATTGCTAATATCGAGAATATGATGAAAACAGATCATGTACATATTTTTTCTACACAAAATGCAACGAATATACGAACAGATATATTTTGGCTTAATGGAGATATTAAATCTCATTTGGTGCCAGTTAGAAAACAATCGTTAGATATGCACTTGGTATCTTATTTGGGACATTTGTTAGGTATTCATGGTAAGGATTGTAATTATGTGATTATCAGTAAGGATAAGGATTATGATAATATAGTTAAATTTTGGAAAGAGGAAGGATATTCTAATATTTCTCGCAAGGAAATGTTGTCGGGAAATGCACCTACTCAAAAGAAAACAACACAGATTACATCGCAACCTCAAAGCAATCCCCAGACTGTGAATAGTAAGATTAGTTCTGGAATGGCTTATGAGTTTGAAGGCGAAGACAGAAGTGAATTAAATCTCTTTATGCAGCATGGTCTTGTCGCCATGGGATATGATAGGAATTCGGCAAATCGAATTTGTAAATTTGTTGTTGCTCATTGCAATGATAAGAGAATGCTTAATGGAATACATAATGATTTGAAGAATGCATTTAACGATTACGCATCTGCATATGAAGATGTTAAATCTATTCTTGCGAAATTTGTACAGTCCAAGAGTAAGGTGGCAAAAAGAGAATCACAGGTTCGTTCATTCATTGGTCAGCATTTCAAAAAGAAAATATATGTAGATAATAAGGAAGAAATCATACAGATTATTCTTAATGCAGAAACAAAACAACAAGTTAATAATGGCTTATTGAAATTATATTCAGATGGAACAGTGGTTTCACACATTTATAAAACAGTGCAACCATTAATTATTGACTTACCGGGCAAATAGCGAGATGTCGTATAAAATCATACCACTGTAGTTGGCGCAGGGCAGACGTACTTTGGCATATTTTTCAGGACAGAGTGTAGGACTATGATAAGACTACAAATGAGGAACAAAAAACTACTTTTTAACAGCTATCGTTAATAGAGTGTAGTAGTATCGTTAAAAGGTAAGAGAATAAATGCAATCGTTAATATAGTAAAATCGGGCAGTGGTCATTAGGAGTAATCCTTTTACTATTGCTTTTTTGAATCTAACCGCCTAAATGGACATACTATTAGGGGAAATAACGTAAGCGCTTAATTTCGGGGTGGATTCCATCCATCCACTGCTTTTCTTATAATGATTGGTAGGAAACGCAAGCGTTTTACTCCATTTGGAAGGCTAGACGCAAGTGTTTCACTCTATCCAAAGGAGCCAATCATTATGCAAAAAAAGAATTGTTAGAAAAGATGAGCAGATTAAACTCATCATGGAATGTCGTCAAAGCGGTCTTTCCGATTATCAGTGGTGCCAACGACAAGATATTAATGTTGGTACTTTCTATAACTGGGTCAGCAAACTCCGAAAAGCCGGTTATACCATACCTGATTCCAAAAGTAAGTCCGAAGGAGCAGTAGTCGTACAGGATGTCGTTAAGGTAAATTTAGCAAGCGAGGATATGTCTAGTTCCATAATAGAGCAAAATACTCGCCCCCTAGCTGTTGAATCTACTCCTTCCGTTGCTGCCGAATTGGTGGTCGGAAATGTTACACTTCGTCTTTTCAATGGTGCAGATCAAAATCTGATTCAGTGTGCCATGCAGTGTATGGGAGGTGCCACTCGTGCTTGGTGACATTTCCATTGCAGATAACATTTATATCGTGACCGGCTATACTGATATGCGAAAGTCAATAGATGGTTTGTGTGCAATCATACTAAAACAACTGCAGACAGAACCAGACAGGAATGCCATTTATCTTTTTTGCGGAAAAAGATGTGACCGTATCAAAGTCCTTTTACGAGAACCGGATGGGTATGTTCTTCTATACAAAAGACTGGATGTCGTGCATGGAAAATACCGCTGGCCTCGTAACAGTTCTGAGGTAAAACCAATCACATGGCAACAATTCGACTGGCTGATGTCAGGTCTTGAAATCGAGCAGCCCAAGGCTCTCCGAACCTCTTGAAACCGTTGAATTTACTGGCTTTTTCGCCTTTTTTGTGGTATACTATTTATAGTAAAAGAAGGAGCAAAAGCATGGCAAAAAGCAGTAAAGATATCCAGCTTTCAGAGCTTAAGGATTTGATATCACAACTGAATATGACCATTAAAAATCTGAATGAAACCATTGCCAGACAACAACAGGAGAATGATAATCTCAAGGCTGAAATGGCATGGCTCAAGCAGAAACTTTTCGGCTCCTCGAGCGAGCGCAGGGTTGAACCGTTTCCCGGTCAAATGGGACTTTTCGATGGCGAAGAAGAAAAACCATTGGAACTTATTGAACCAGAAGTGATTTCGCTTCGGAAGAAACCACGAAAGAAAAAGCCTACGCTGAAGGAACAGTTTGAAAACTTACCGACCAAACAGATTCCGGTCGATACCTTATCGGATGAAGATAAGATCTGTACCATTTGTGGTTCTCAGATGGTACCAATCGGCACAGAAATCATTCGGACCGAAATCATATATACCAGACCAAAACTGGAGCGTATCGAATATATCGCAACCACTTATGGATGCCCTGTGTGTAAAGATACGGAAGAACCACAGTTTATCAAAGATAATGGAAAACCTGCCTTTATTGAAGGCAGTTATATGTCAGAATCATTGCTTGCACTTATTGCTTATCAGAAGTATGGTCTGTATCTTCCGCTCTACAGACAGGAAAAAGATTTTCGCCAGATGAATGCACCGATTACTCGTGCAACCATGGCAACAAATCTGATTACTGCGGCCAAGGAGTATTTACAGCCAATGTACGATTTCTTCCACCAGAAGCTTCTATACCGAAGGTTTCTGATGATGGACGAAACACCGGTACAGGTTCTTAAGGAAGATGACCGACGTGCCCAGACAAAATCTTACTTCTGGGTAATCCGTACCGGAGAGGATGGTCTGAATCCCATCATCCTTTATAATTACACTCCTACGAGAGCAGGAGAAAATGCAAGACGGTTCCTGAATGGAATCGCTCCCGGATTCTATCTGATGGCCGACGGATATCAGGGCTACAACAAAGTGCAAGAAACAAACCGCTGCTGTTGCTGGGCACATATTCGCAGATATCTTTTAGAATCCATACCAAAGGGAATGGATAAGGATTATACCAATCCCGCAGTCCAGGGATTTCTCTATTGCGAAAAACTGTTCGCATATGAGCGGTCCTACAGAGAAAAGGGACTTAATTATAAACAAATATACGCACGCCGCCTCAAAGACGAAAAACCGGTTATTGAGGGCTTTTTGGCGTGGTTGAAACAGGTGGATCCCGGCAGTAATGGCAAACTCAAAAAAGCTATCACTTATATCCGTAACCGTGAAGAGTTCCTGATGACCTATCTTGAAGATGGTCGTTGCAGTTTCAGCAATAATCTCAGCGAGAACAGTATTCGACCAGTAACAGTAGGTCGTAAGAACTGGCTATTCTCTGATTCGTCGGAAGGTGCACAGGCCAACACGTTATATCTCACAATTGTAGAGATGGCAAAAGCCTATGGCCTGGATTTATACAAATATCTGAATTTCCTGTTTGAAGAAAGGCCAAGCAAGGATATGTCAGATGAAGAATTCGAAAACCTAGCTCCGTGGAATGAAGGTGTGAAGGAGCTGTGCAGTGTAAAATAGAGTAAAACGCTTGCATTCTGGATTTTTGGCATGAAGTCCGGAATACATTTTTAGGGTACACCCCGAAATTAAGCGCTTACGAAATAACTCCTAAATACGTTGAAATACGCCTAAAAGAGTGGTGAAATTAGGAGCAAAGAAAGGCGGTAGGCGAATGAGAACTTTTGATGATAGTAAATTAAAAGAATATTAGTGGGATTTAGAGATACATGGCATGAGGAGCAGGAGAATCCTATGCCGTTCGTAAATAAATAGTCTAAAGAGAGAAAGTGGGAACAAACGTGAGAGATAAAAATATAGCTATATTTGAGGAATTAGAATTTATGGATGATGATGAAAGACGAGAGATTTTGGAAGCTGCGGGTTTGGATCCAAATGAATTTGATTTTTAATTTGAAAGTGAAAAATGTCATAAATTCTGACATTTGGTGTTGCATATTTCTTTCAATAAGAGTATAGTATATAGAGACTGATGAAAGGAGAGAGGTTAATATGAATGAAAGATTAAAGCAAGTGCGTAAGAGTTTAAAACTTTCTCAGGAATTTGTAGCGACACAATTAGGCATGACCAGGACAACAATAGTTGCTATTGAGGCTGGGACACGTAAAGTATCCACGGATGAACTGACTAAGTTTTCTGAACTTTATGGTGTAACTACTGATGAATTATTATATGGAGATGTGTCTGAAGAGAATGAAGTTAGAGCATTTGCAAGAACTTTTTCAGAACTCTCCGATATAGACAAAAAGGAAATTATGAATCTGATAAATTTCAAGCGTAGATACAAGGAGACGATGAATTGAGAAATGTTATCGAGTTATATCATAGAGGAATGTCTGCAGAAGCATTAGCACAGGCAGTTATAGCTGAATACTTCGATGGTAAAGAACCCTCCTTTCCTATTGATCCATTTAAGATGATACGCGATTTGGGAATTGTATATCAATTTATGGAATTTAAGGATTTGGAGGGTATTTATATTTTACCGGATGATGAAGATGATATTCCTGTTATAGGTATTAATTTTGGAAGACCTATAACTCGTCAAAGATATACTGCAGCGCACGAATTGTGTCATCACATCAAAGATCGTGATAGTAGTATTTGTCCGATTAGCGGAAAGAAGAACAGTATAGAAAGCTTTGCGGATGCGTTTGCATCAGAATTACTTATGCCAACCAAATATCTTAGAGCTGAAGCAAGAAAGTATGCTGTTAATGGAAAAGTAAACAGAAGTGATATTTTGAAGATTGCAGAGCATTTCGGTACTAGTTTTGAATCTGCAGTTTTTTCGGTTGCCTATAAAATTAATATGTTGGATGGCGATACGGATGCTAAGATTATTGAAAGAGAAAATCGTAAGTTTAAACCTGAACAAAAGAAAAATGAATTAGGTTTAGATACAGAGAATGTAAATCTCTGGGAGCAAGTAGTTAATTCGTATGAGTATTTTTGGAGTATAGATAATAAATATGCTTGGTACATATTTAAAAATGATTTTATTTATCATGAGAATCGTCTAGAAAGACTAAATCTTGATGATGATGTAGTTGCAGAAATAATTGCCGATTTGAGATATAACAAAAGTGCGAGTCAGTATTGTAACGAGGACTGTGAAGAAATCATACAAGTAGCAGGTCATTCTGCGCTATATGATTATATATATGACACGGAAGATAAGTTAGATATTTATAAAATACAGAAACTTAACAAGATGCTGTATCAATTTGCACCCTTTCCAGAAGCGGACGGAGTGTATCGCCAAGACAATAATTTTGTTACGGGCGCAGAGTTTGAAACCGTGGATTATCATATGGTGGTACAAGAGATTATTGCGCTAGATGCACCGATGAAAGTGCTAACGGAAGAGATGGAGAATCTAACAGTTGCAGACGTTATTAAGAAAGCTGCGGTAATACATCACCGAATAACCGTAATTCATCCATTTGGAGATGGTAATGGAAGATGTTCAAGGGCGCTATTAAATTGGACATATAGACTTAAAGGCCTTCCGCCTATTTATATAAAATACCCAGAAAAGGACGAGTATTACGAGGGTTTAAATAATATTGATAAAAACAATAATTATGATAAGCTCTTTAAGGTATTTATGCGAGAGGTAATACGAAGTTCAATGCAGCTTAATAAAGTATCTGTAGATGAAAACACGGAAGCGTGATTTATAAACAATGGAGTTGAAGAAAAGGGTGAATAACTATTTAAATAATAATATATTGTTGATTAATGAATATGAAAAATTGTATTTTGATGAAATTAATATTGATAGAGTAATTGAAAAATTTAGGAATAATGAATTTGATAATTATTCTGGTTTTGATTATGGAAGATTTAGAGTATTTATAGTATTTATAGATAGTTGTCTACTGCTATTCAATAAAGAAAAGCTGAACAGATATATAAAAATGATTATAGTTACGCTGATTTTTTTGATTTGGTAGAAAAAGATACGCAATTAGTACCGTATTTGTCTTATATAAGAGCCAATTCATTGTTTTCGGATGTGAAAAAGCCGTGCATCTTCTATTCGGTTGTAGGAAAAGAAAAAGGAGCATGGGATCAGGTTACGACGATTCGTAATTCGTTTGCGCATATGCAGTATGGAAATTTTTCTGCTCAAGAAAGTGGTTTGATGATTTTTTATGGAATATATAATAAGGACAAGGGGATAAAAAAAGATGTGGGAATTGTTTTTGAGCCAGTTCTGCATGAGTTTGTAAAAGGATATTTTAGCAATTACAGTTTTGGAATACCTTTTAGGTCGTGTTTTTTTATGAAGTATTCATTGAAGGACAATCGAAAAACAATGAGCTTAAGGTTTTATATAATTAGAGCCAAAAAGAACGTAAGTAAAAAGTATGATGGGTATTCATCAAATGTACTATCAGATTTGATAAAGCAATTTAATGTTGCGGGAATAGATATTGTGGCATATATTAAGAAAAATCAATCGAAATACGAGATAGAAGAATACAAAATCGGTGAGAAAATTAATTTAAGGCATTTTAATAAATTATCAAAAAAATATCGTCTAAGTACAGTAGATAAATATTATTATGGTTTAAAAACTCTTCTTGATTTTGAAACGGAGATATCGAATTTTTTAGTTCATATAGGGCAGTTAAATAGTGTATTTGAAAATATTAAATTTTGCATTAAGAACAGAAGAGGATGATTACGAAAAGATAGACTATTCTATGCTTGATGTGTCTAGATTTGAGTATTCGGAGGATGCGCTGGAGAAATACATTATAGATAATACAATAACTGACTCTGCTACGCAGAGATATGTAGTTGAAAGCGTAAGAAATGCGTTAATGCATGGAAATATTAATTGTGAAGTTACGAAGATGGGTGAAGTATTGGTGGTTTTTACTGATTGCTTCAATAAAAGGAAAGATGAGGTAAAAATTTTGTTAAGTGATCTGAAGAAGTTTTTGGCTCAAGATACACTTTATGTTGGAGTTCCAACTCAGACAGAGGTGTTATTGATGGAACCGGCCGAGTAGTAAGAATTTAGCCTTTTACTACGATTTTTACTACTATTAGGTCGCAACAACTTGCAAAAATATGCTATAATTTGCCCGGTAACCGAATTTTTGAAGAAAAATACAATCGCCCGGAGACGCCTTAATAACTGGCTAAAATACGGCATTTCTTGGCAAATTAAGGAAGGAAAATACAATGAAAAAAGTACTTTTTATCTGCCACGGCAGGTCAGTTGTACAATAAATCGGACTTTGGCAAAATGGGGCAAAGTAGGGCATAATGTACCGCAAACCCGCTTAAATACTACGGTTTCGACTACTAAGGGTTGAGCCGGAGAGGGAATAAAGGCAAATATTTTGGGATAATTCCTTAGTAGTAATGGACTACTTGTACGCATAAATTGATGATTATAACCACATTTTGGGTGGCGATGCTGCCAAGAATGTGGTTTTTTTTGTTTTTCGAACGATCGTTCTGAAAATGTATTGACTTTTTGTAACGCAAAAAGTATAATTACAATGTGCACGAAAGGAGAGCATTATGAAAAAAATGGGACGTCCAAAAGGTGATAACAATATGGTAAAAAGTTACACCATCCGAATGGATGATGCAACTCTTATTAGGTTGGAAACATATTGTAAACTTATGAATGTTGCAAAGTCAGAGGCTATAAGGAAAGCTATAAATGATATGGTTGATAGCTGCGCTGAGATTGAGAGTAATACGAGTTTGTGAACTAAAGGACTACTTTTTTGAAAGATGCTTATGCACAAGAGTCCACGATCCATCATTCGATGGTGCTAATACGATAATGTTCGGACTCGCAAAGTAATAAGTGAGATGGCAGAAGCCAAGGAGGACTTGAAATGGATAAAACAATTTGTGAACTATTTGCTGGTGTTGGAGGGTTTCGAGTGGGCATGGAACGACTTAACACTGGTTGGCAGACTACGTGGTTTTCGCAGTGGGAGCCGGAAAAGGTAAATCAGTGGGCGCATGATTGTTACGTTGCTCATTTTGGAGATTTGGCAGATACAAGAGGAGAGTATCATACAGGAGAAGACATTTCATTGATGAGAAAGGAATGTATCCCAGACCATAATTTATTGGTGGGAGGTTTTCCGTGTCAAGATTATAGTGTGGCTCACACATTGGCATCATCGCATGGTATCGAAGGAAAGAAGGGGGTACTTTGGTGGCAGATTAGAGATACAATAATTGCTAAAAACCCAGCATTTTGTATATTTGAAAATGTTGATAGATTATTAAAATCACCAGCAAAGCAAAGAGGAAGAGATTTTGGAATTATTCTTGCATGTCTTGCAAGTTTAAATTATTCCGCTGAGTGGAGAGTGGTTAATGCTGCAACATATGGTGCGGCCCAGAGAAGGAGACGAACTTTTATATTTGCTTATCGAAATGATACTGTGTATGGACAAACTATGAGCCGTATGCAAGCAGAGGACATTGTTGCAAATAGCGGATTTATGAGACAGGCTTTTCCGATAATACAGATTTCTAATGAGGAACATGGTGATTTGGGAGCATATGAAACGGACGAAGATATTATTCGCATTTCAGACGAGTTCGAATTTACATTTAATAAAGCCGGATATATGCATGAAGGTCACATCTATACATGTGATATTGTTGAGGATGAAGTTCCACCAATTTTATTACGAGATATTTTAGAGGAAAATGTCGCTGAAGAATATTATATTACTGAAGATAAAAAGCCGAAATGGGTATATTTAAAAGGAGCTAAAAAAATTCCAAGAAAGACTAAAGATGGGCATGAGTATGTGTTTTCAGAAGGTCCGGTAGCATTTCCAGACCCATGGGACAGACCCGGAAGAACAATGTTGACGAGCGAGTCTACGCTGAATCGGAGCACACATGTAGTAACAGACCCGGGAACGGGAAGATTACGATTAATAACTCCAATAGAGGCGGAGCGAATGCAGGGGTTTGATGATGATTGGACAAATCATGGAATGCCATCAAGAATGCGTTATTTCTGCATGGGAAATGCATTGGTTGTTCCGATGATTACACGAATGGGAGAAGTGTTAGATAACATTATTGCTAATGAACCATAAGCCGGAGGTGTATAGATGGATAATAGTCATTTTTTTCACAAAGAAGATTTGATTCGTATTTTAGAAAATGTGCTTAATAAAACATTAGGAGAAGTAGATTCAAAAAATGTTTTTGCGCGAACAATAGAACATCCTAAAATAACTGGAATTGCCGGAGATGTAATAGAACAATCGGTGCTTGGATATCCTGCGGATAGCGAGCAAAGACCAGACTTAAATGTCGATGGTGTTATGGTTGAATTGAAAACTACGGGTATGCGTGAAAGTGGACGTGGTAAAAAGAAGGAATTGACAGCGAAAGAGCCTGCCAGTATAACCGCTGTATCTATAGACAAAATTGCAAGTGAAGATTTTGATGATTCTGCCTTTTATCACAAAATAGAAAATATGTTATTTGTGTTTTATCATTATGATTCGAATGTTACGGTAAGAGCGGCAGAATATGCGAAATTCTTTATTAGAGGATATATGTTCTATCAATTTTCGGAAGATAATCTGGCAATTATTAGGAAGGATTGGCAAAGAATCAGAGATTTTATTGCAGATGTTCAATCGAGTTATTCGGAAGAAGAAGCACAGAAACATTATCCGGATTTATCAACTAAAATTAATAAGGAATTGGTGTATTTGGACACTGCACCTAAGTATCCTCATGCACCAAGAATTCGTTTGCGCAGACGAGTTGTTACACTTATAGTTCAAGAAAAATTTGGAAAGAATTTAGAACCACTTCCAGATAAATATTATGGTTATCAGGATGTTGTAAATAAGTGTAAGGATATTACTTTATTACATAAGAATCAATCAATGGCGTCTATTTTGCGTGCATATAATGTTGAATTTGATACTACAAAAAAGCATAAAACAAAACAGTTTGCAGAACTAGCAATTGTAAGAATGTTTGGTGGTGAGGCAAAGAAAATGTCAAGAATTGGTCTTTTCCAAACATTTGGTATTATAGGAAAATCGGTTGCAATCACAGTAAATGAGACAAGAACAGAAGATATGAAAATGTTTGCGGTTGATTTTGATGAGTTGATTGAAAGAGAAATTGAAGACGAAACCACAGATACAATGAGGGAGAAAGTGTTTGAAGACTCAGCCTTGTTTAGTTATTTGAACGATAACAAATTGCTATGTGTAGTTTTCCAAGAGGATACAGCAGACAGTGAGGGAAATATTGATTTACAAGATAATAAGTTTTTAGGATTTAAGATGCTTGACTTAGCAACACCGGAACTCATGTCTGCGGCAAGAAAAATATGGGAAGAAGCAAGGGATAAAATTATAAATGATAAACTCTGCGATGTTCCGGTTCTTCTTAAGGATGGAAGTGTACATTATACTCCAAAGACAGGTATTCCAATGACAGCTCCTAATTTGCCAAAATCAGAAGAAAATATAGTGTTTTTCCGTGGTTCGGGAAAGAATGCGACTGATAAATCACAAGAGGTTAACGGGGTGAAAATGTTGAAACAATATTATTGGATTAAGGGATCCTATATTGTTGAAAAGATGAAAGAAATTGATTATTTATAGTGAATATGCTTGACTTTGTTCACAAAATATAAAAATGAAAGGCGTGATTAAATGACACAGGAAAAGGAATGCCCAGTGTGTAAAACTATGGCTTATAATCAGTTGGATATGGATAGATACTTATCTTTTTTTTCGTGTCCAGTGTGTGGGAGGTACGAACTATCTTTTTGGGACAATAAGATTCCATTTAATATGAATCATTTGGCATCATATTTAGTATATCATAGGTACCTAAGTGAGAATGGAGTTGAATACAGATATAACACTGCGTTGGATAAAGATAAGTGTGATGAGTATAAGAAAGAATTTCATGAAGGAAAAAATACGCATGGGTTGCCAGTACATATGAATATGGAAATGGTTGAGGCGTGGTATCCAAGAAACTTTTCGGAAAGAGTGGATTATATTTTATTATATTTAAATAATAAAATGCCTCATATTGGACAGCAAGTGACATTGCCATTGCAAGAAGTTATTAGCATGCTATTTGTAGATAGATATGAAATAGCAAATAGTCAAGGAAATTATGATAAAACAACAGAAAGAGACTTCGAAAATTGTGTTTGCGAAGCGGAGTATATGTTGAAATATCTATCTGATGTGGGATATGTTGAATATTCAGCATCAGAGGATGAGACTATTGATATAACATTGACTCCGGCTGGGTATACAAGAATAGATACTTTACAAAAAAATACGGCATCTGGAAGAAATGTATTGGTAGCAATGCAGTTTGGAGAGAAAACAATAAAGTTACGTGAAGCAATTCGAAAGGGAATAGCAGATGCAAATTATGTTGCCGTCTTTATAGATGAGGTGCAGCATAATGATTTTATAACACCAGAACTATTAAAATATATTCGTGATAGCAAGTTTGTTGTTGTAGACTTAACACATCAGAATAATGGTGCATATTTTGAAGAAGGATATGCAATGGGAATAGGAAAACAAGTTATACAATTGTGTCAAAAAGATACAAAATTACATTTTGATATTGCGCAAAAGAATACTATTATGTGGGGGACAGAAGAAGATATACCTGAAAGATTAGCTAATCGAATAAAGGCTACAATTGATTGAAACTAAAAATATATGACTGGGGGGACATTAAATCTCTACAACCTTTCTGCCTAAAGACCGGCGCCCCCTCACACACGAATTTTCGCAGAATTAAGCAGGGGGGATATGCAAAATGGAGTTTCATTGACGGAAACACCTAAAATTACGGCATTCCCGGACGGAAAGTTTCGTGAAAAAGTATCGTTTTTGGCTGTTTTTTACGTGAAAAAGCAGTGATTTTAATTAGTTTTATTATGTTTTTTATATAACAGAAAGGCTGGAAGTGTTGATTGACTTCCAGCCTTAGTTCGTTTTGTTATTGTTTTTCTATAGCAATATTGAGTTTGATTTTTGATGTATCTTCAAG
>X314_Red_Deer__coassemble_119_pt1 | contig 15612 bp, 12 predicted proteins | sample X314_Red_Deer__metabat2_high_PE_002 | metagenome-assembled genome bin X314_Red_Deer
GAATGCTCTAATATTCTGATAATGCCAATTATGACGAGATATATTTAAATAATATGTTTTTGCAACAGCCCCGTTTGCATTTTTATTATTGTTTCACTCGTGCCACAAGCTTCTTGTCTTCCTCAACCACACTTCCCTCTGACTGCTCCACATTTTCGGTATCAATCAAAATGGTATCGCCTTCTCTTACTTCATCCGCTAAAATCAGCTTCGCTGAAAGCGTTTCCACATGCTTTTGCAGGAAACGTTTCAAAGGTCTTGCTCCATAAATCGGATCATAGCCATTATCTGCGATATACTGCTTTGCAGAATCAGTTAATTCCACCGTAATCTCCCGGTCTGAAAGACGTTTATTTAATTCTTCCATTAATAAAGTAATAATGTTTGCTATGTTATTCTTTGTTAATGGCTTAAACATAATGATTTCATCAAGACGATTTAAAAATTCAGGTCTAAAATGTCCCCGCAGCTCCTGCATCACTGCTTCTTCACAGGCAGCTTGAATATCACCATTTGCATCAATTCCTTCTAGCAGATGTGCCGAACCTAAGTTAGATGTCATAATAATAATGGTATTCTTAAAGTCTACGGTACGTCCCTGGGAATCAGTGATTCGTCCGTCATCTAATACCTGCAACAATACGTTAAATACATCCGGGTGTGCTTTCTCTACTTCATCAAAAAGTACAACGGAATATGGCTTTCTTCTGACTGCTTCGGTCAGCTGTCCACCTTCGTCATAACCCACATATCCTGGAGGTGCTCCGATTAATCTGGATACGGAATATTTCTCCATATACTCGCTCATATCAAGACGTACCATATTGGATTCATCATCAAAAAGGCTGGCTGCTAAGGCTTTTGCAAGCTCTGTCTTACCAACACCGGTTGGTCCTAAGAAAAGGAAGGATCCGATTGGCTTCCCCGGGTCTTTGATACCCGCCTTGGAACGGATAATGGCTTCTGTTACCTTTGTAACCCCCTCTTCCTGTCCAATGACACGTCTGTGCAGCTCCTCATCTAAGTGTAATGTTTTATTACGCTCACTTTCAGTTAATTTTGCAACCGGAATTCCTGTCCAGCGTGAAATAATTTTTGCAATTTCTTCATCACTCACATTCTCATGTACCAGGGAAAGGTCTCTTTTTTTAACTTCCTCTTCTTCCATTTCTAACTGCTTTTCTAATTGTGGAAGTCTGCCATATTGCAATTCTGCAGCTTTCTCCAAATCGTAATTCTGCTGAGCCGTCTTGATTTCATTTTTGACTGCTTCTAATTCTTCACGCAGCTTCTGCACTTTTTCCACAGAGCTTTTTTCATTTTCCCATTGAGCCTTCTGGGTATTAAATTCGTCACGAAGCTCTGCTAATTCTTTTTGCAGATTAGAAAGCCGCTCCTGACTCAGACGGTCTGTTTCTTTTTTCAGTGCAGTCTCTTCAATTTCCATCTGCATAACACGGCGATTTAACTCATCTAATTCTGTCGGCATGGAATCCAACTCTGTCTTGATTAACGCACAGGCTTCATCCACAAGATCAATTGCCTTATCCGGTAAAAAACGGTCAGAAATATATCTGTTTGATAATACTGCTGCAGAAACTAACGCTGAATCCGTAATCTTAACACCATGGAATACCTCGTAGCGTTCCTTCAAACCTCTTAAAATCGAAATCGTATCCTCAACGGTTGGCTCATCCACCATTACCGGCTGGAATCTTCGCTCTAATGCCGCATCCTTTTCAATGTATTCCCTGTATTCATCTAAGGTAGTTGCACCGATACAATGAAGCTCACCACGGGCAAGCATTGGCTTTAACAGCTGTCCGGCATCCATTGCACCATCTGTTTTTCCTGCTCCGACAATCGTATGAAGTTCATCGATGAAAAGAATAATCTGTCCATCGGAATTCTTGATGTCATCAAGAACCGCTTTTAAACGTTCCTCAAATTCACCACGATATTTTGCACCGGCAACCAATGCTCCCATATCCAGCGCAAAAAGTTTTTTATCTTTTAATCCTTCCGGTACGTCCCCTCGCACAATTCGCTGTGCTAAGCCTTCTACCACGGCTGTTTTACCAACACCCGGCTCACCGATTAACACCGGATTATTTTTTGTTTTTCTGGAAAGAATCCGTACCACATTTCGAATCTCTGCATCCCTGCCGATAACCGGATCAAGCTTTTGATTTCTCGCACGCTCTACCATGTCGTAGCCGTATTTTTCCAATGTATCATAGGTTGCTTCCGGATTATCGGAAGTCACGCGTTGATTGCCCCTGACTGCCTGTAATGCCTGCAAAAAACGCTCTCTTGTAATTCCATATTCTTTGAAGATTTCTTTTAAGGCTTTGTTGGGATACTTCAATAAGCATAAAAACAAATGCTCTACAGAAACATATTCGTCTCCCATCTGCTTTGCTTCATCTTCTGCATGAATCAATACCTTATTTAAGTCCTGTCCAACAAAAACCTGACCACCGGAGACTTTTACACGGACTGCAAGATGACGCTTCGCGTTATCCACAAAATGTTCCTTCTGAATCTCCATTTTCTCGATTAGTTTTAGAATCAGTCCATCTTCCTGCTGCAATAAAGCAACCAATAAATGCTCCTGCTCGATTTCCTGATTGCCGTATTCGTAGGCAAGCTTTTCACAGTCATTGATTGCCTCTACGGACTTTTGTGTAAATTTCTGAATGTTCATAACACTCACCTTGCCTTTCTCTTAAACTGCAAATTTGAATCACCGGTTCAAATATTGCATAACATCTTGTTACACGAGCTGTGAAAAAGTTTTTCACATTACCTGCTGTTATCTCTTTCATTATGTGCTTTGGATATATAAAACATACCTGAAAGCTTTACTAACAACTCGTTACACTTTGTGTTATAGCACGAGTTGTTAGCACTGTCAAGAGGTGAGTGCTAAAATTTTCAGTTAATTTTTGCAACCCTATGATTTCTCTAGGGTTGCAGTTTTCTAAATTATAACTTTACATTTACAGACATGCTCATTTCTATAAATTCAACACATTCTGAATTGCCGCAACAAGACGTGCCTCTTCAAACGGTTTTACGATAAAATCCTTTGCTCCATATTGTATTGCCTGTGCCAGCATTGTCTGTTGCCCCATTGCAGAACAAATAATAATTTTTGCCTTTGGATCCGCTTCCTTGATACGCTTCAATGCCTCTATTCCATTCATCTCCGGCATAGTAATATCAAGCAAAACCACATCCGGCTTCACCTCTATAAACTTTCTCACTGCCTCTATTCCATTCGCAGCCTCACCTGCCACTGAATGTCCATGAGCCTCTATCATCTTTTTTAATGTTAATCGCATAAAAGCTGCATCATCTACTATTAATACACTTGCCATATTACAATTTTCTCCTTTAGAATAATTTAATTACTATGTCGAATATAAAAATTGTATGTTTTTCCATCAACAAACACTTGTTAACATTATAGCATATTATATTACATCTGAAAATATTTTCTGGCATGATACTGAGCTTTTATTTGTTTTAATTTATCCATTTCATTTCTCCTCGATTGCCTGAAGCGGTACTTCTTCAAATAACTCCTGCAATTTTTTCTATTTCCCAGACATTTTCCAGTGAATAACCGCTTAATTAAAAACAATCCCCCATACATACTTCCATATGTATAGGGGATTGCTGCAATGTGTCACAATAAATCTTCTTTATATGTACTTTTACTTTTTAATTGTAACAGATTTTTTAGCACTCCAGTCACTATAGGTTTTTTTACCATTTATTGTTACATAAGAACGCATTCTTACATAATAAGTCTTTCCTTTTGACAGTTTTGAATAGCTTGCACTGGTTTTAGAAGAAGAAATTGTTTTCTTTGTTACACTCTTTTTAAAATTCTTGTCAGTAGAATACTGTAATTCATAGCCACTGATGCCGGATACTTTTTTCCATTTTACAGTCATCTTTTTGCCGGAAGAATTTTTCACGCTGTTAATTGTTGGTTTCGCCGGTTTCTCTGCTGCATAATCAATGGAGAATTTGTAAGAACCACCGTTTGTACTGCTATCAACCTTTGTAAGGGCAAGATAAAAATTACCCTTCTTCATTTTGATATACTCAGATACTTTTCTTCCGGAATTAACTGTATTAACATATACTAAATTTAATGACTGGTCATAAATTGAATACTTAAGATTGCAAGCGGTTGGATTCGTCATGCTAAAATTAATAGTCCCATTTGCAGGTACATTAAATTTGTAATAATCACACTCATCATTGCTCGTAAGTACACCTTTATATGTCTTCTTCACGCTGATAGAAGATGCGCCGCCAATCATGTCATTATTCTTTGTCTGTGTTTCCTTGAAGGATTCATCTAATTTATTTACAGTCGCAATAAAGGAAACATTATAAATAGACTCATACTTCAAATAATATTTTCCACCGGTCAGATAAAAACTTTCACTAAAAGTATCTCCTACTCCAAAACTATAAACTTCAGTTTTGGATGCATCATACACACGAAATGCACCACTAGATGTATTCCAGTGCGCCTTTGTTCCACGGATAATCATCTCACTGGCACTATCTAATGTAAATTTATAGTATCTAATATTATCTCCACCCGACACTTCTTCCGAAATAGTAGAATCAAAGCTTAAATCTCTCGCCTTATCAAAGGAAATATTTGTTGCAGCCGGAAGAGAACTTTCCGTTGCTGTAACCTGCTGTGCCGGTAAAATCGCTGTAAATATCAACGCTGCCGCCATGAACCCTGCCAATAATCTGTTTCTCAGTGACTTTCTTTTCACTTGTTCACTTCTCATGATTTGTCTTTTGCTCATCATTTTCATTCTCCTTTGGAATAAATTTAACTATATAGGCATATTTTCCTATACAGCTTATTTAAGCATAACATTTTTTCCTATACCATTCAAGAAGAAATAAATTATATAGTCATACAATGAATCGGACAATTGACACTCCTTTTCCTCAAGACTATAATAAAACATAATGTTTTTTCACTCCAATAGACAACGAGGTTTTTCACAATATGAGAATAACAAAAAAATTTATTATAGCAGGCATATTAGCAGTTGTTTTATTAACTGCCATCTTACTAATACTAAAATCTGCAAAAGTTTTTGAAAAAGATGAATGGACAATTTCACAATATGGTCCGCGAGACATTAATTCCAGCTTCTATACACTCTACAATCCCAAACAAGGTCTCATTGTAGTAGACGGTGGCTGGACTGAAGATGCTGAATATGTCCGAAGTGCGATTGCGCTTTTTGGAAACAAAGTAGATGCTTGGATTCTGACGCACCCACATCAGGATCATATTGGAGCATTTAATGTTATTTATCAGGATTTGCAGGGGATCGAAATAGAAAAGATATATACTGTCGATATGGCTGCACCAGAGGACTGCATTGCCGTTGCCTCTTGGGACAATGTCGATACCTATTGCGATTTTTTAGAATTAGAAATACCGGAACTGGAGTATGTATCCATTGGGGACAAATTAACTATCTGTGATTTGGAATTTGAAATTCTTAACGCATACGGAAAACATGTAAAAGAACTTTCCCGTGATTATATCAATGACGGTTCTATGATGTTTAAGGTAACAGGAAAAAAAGAATCCATGCTGTTTTGTGCAGACGTAGGTTCATCGATAAGCGATTATCTTTTAGATTACTGGGGAGATAACCTAAAAGCGGACTACCTGCAAATGGGACATCATGGTTTCGGCGGTTTAAAAGACAGCTTCTACGAAAAAGTATCCCCAAAGACAGCATTTTTTGATGCCCCTGACTGGATGATGAAGGATGAAACCGGAACATATGATAATCCGGAAAATGCTCAGCTGATGCAATCACTTGGAAGTGAAATTATCAGCTTCGATGGTGCACCGAATTCAATTATCTTAGAATAAAATCATGCCAAAACCCCCCAACCTCATTGTGGCTGGGGGACATTTTTTATAATAAGCTCTTATTCTAAGATAATTGTTTTACTATATTCTTTCGCGAATATCTTATTGTGGTGGATTACACCTTGAACACGGAGTAAGTCCCATTGCTTTCGCCTGACTTAATTCAACTTCATAATCACTGCTATGTAAATACCGGCATCCGGCTGAATGATATTTCGAGCCGGTGTCAGTGATATGTACAATAATGGTTGTATTTTCCGCCGGTATCTCTGTAATCGTTGTATCTGTGCCTGTTCCGGTACTTTCTACAGTTGCTGTGCCACCATCTGTTCCTACACTCTCAGCAGCTGTGCTGTTCGAACCTGTTCCGGTACCAGAATTATTTTCTTCACTTGCAGAGCCTTTTGCCTCACCGGCCTGCCATGTTTCTGATGGTGAGCAGTTCCATGTAATAGTTTCCCCATCAGATACTGCAATAATCGTTCCCTGCTCATCTGTGCGGAATACTAAAACGCCGGCTTCTCTTAATTTATTTAAAACCTCTGCATTCGGATGTCCATATGCATTTTCTTCGCCTACACTAAAAACAGCATAGGAAGGACTGACTGCTGCCAAAAATGCATCCGTTGTTGCGTTTTTACTTCCATGATGTGACACTTTATAAACATCAGCTAAAATATCAATGCCATTGTTTAATATATCCACTTCCGAATCTTCTTCTGCATCCCCTACAAACAAAAATCGATTTTCCCCGTTTTGTAATAAAATTCCAACCGAATTATCATTTGCGTTCAAAGAATAATAATCATTTGGTGCAATAATTGTAAATTCCGCACTACCAAGTGAATAAGTTTCTCCCACTACCGGTGCTGTAATCTTATATCCTTTTTCATCAATTGCCAAAATAACATCTTGATATGTTTTTGTGTCTTTTTCTACATCCGGTAAAATAATAGTTTCGCAGTCAAATTTGTAAATTGCCACATCCAGTCCGCCGATATGGTCTGCATCAGGATGTGTTCCAATGACATAATCAAGCGTCTCAACGCCCTGCTTCATCAAATAATTCTGAATCAACGTGCCTTTGTCATTATTTCCTGCATCTATCAACATGTACTGTTCATCACATTCAATTAATGTCGCATCCCCTTGTCCTACATCAATATAATGAACCGTTAATTCATTTACTTCCTCTGAAAAAACCGCTTCTTCCGTATTTAAAAGTGATGCTTCATAAGTATTATTATCCAGAAATTCTGTGGTTTCCGCATCTTCCGAATCGCCTATGACTACTCCTGCAGTTTCCATACTCTCAGAATTTTTTTCAGTTGTATCTGCGGGTTCATCTGTATTCACACAGCCCCCCAATAATCCCAGCAATCCAAAAGCAATTATTATTTTTCCAAAATGTTTTTTCTTCATAGCACTTTCCTATAAAGTAAAAAAGAGACAGGGCATTCCCCATCTCCTCTGATTGGTCTAGTTCTCCTGCAAAATAGCAAGCACCTGCTTCATATCCATCTCAGGCAGAACAATATCTGCATCAGGCAATACCACTTTTTCTACTTTGTTACCTTTTTCATCAATTAATTCTGTTGTTGGCAGCTCCGGTGAAATATTTGAATGAATATAAAAAGTATCAAGTCCTACGGATTTTGCGCCGCCAATATCACTTTTTGCATCATTTCCTATCATAATGGATTTTTCCACATCGATATTGTGCTTGTTTAAAAGCTTCTCAAAAAATCTGCTGTCCGGTTTTTTCACACCACACTCCGAAGAAATAAAAATATCATCAAAATACTGTGCAATTCCTAAGGTATGCATTTCATATTCGGTAAAAATGCGTTGTGCATTGGATAACAGATATATCTTTTTACCGGCATTTTTCAGGGTTACAAGCATGTTTTCCGTTCCCTCATAAAGTTTCACATACTCAGTGGATAAAATGCGGAAAAATTGTCCGGCATGAACTGCCAGTGTCATATCTGCAGCCACACCTTTTTCCTCAAAAAGAGCTTTAAATACCTGTTCAATTTTAATTTCAGGATGTGCTTCATGTACATCATCTTTTTTGAGCATATTCTTCTCGCCGGCTGATACCAGTTCATCATAACGTTTTCTTAATTCAACAGGGTTATAAAGGGCATCATAATATCCGTAAAAAAGGGCAAGCTTCTCCCAAAGTTCCTCTTTTCCTTCATCTGTATGAATGTCCACCAATGTTCCATATAAATCAAATATATAATTTTCATATTTCATTTGTAAAAATCTCCATCCTTTTTTCTAAAAAAACGTTACCATTTTTAGCTGTATCATGCAAGTCTTTTTATAACTGCTCCCGCATTTTTATTAGTATTTTCCGTTCCATTCTGCTGACCTGAACCTGTGACATCCCAAGTGCCTTTGCCACTTCACACTGAGTTTTTGTTTCAAAATAGCGTAAACGAATCAGCTCATTCTCCTGCTCTGTCAGCTTCTGCATCAGCTGTTCAATTACAATTTCATTTAGCACGGCTTCTTTTTCCGGCTCTTCTCCATAACCGCCGGAAGCCACTCCGCCAATCTGATCTATCAACAAAAGTTCTTCTCCTTCACTGCCTGCCACCGGCTGAAACAGTGATTCCACTTCTCTGTTTGCTTCCAGTGCCATAACAATTTCTTCTGTGGAAAGCTCCGTAAGTGCCGCAATTTCCATAATTGTCGGTTCTCTTCCCAACTCTCTAACTAACATTTCCTTGGCTTTGCTAATACGATATCCATTTTCCTTTAACGTACGGCTGACCTTTACCATTCCGTCATCCCTAAGATAACGCCTGATTTCTCCCATAATCATGGGTACAGCATATGTCGAAAACGCCAGATTTAAGGACAGGTCAAAATTATCTACTGCTTTCATTAAGCCAATACACCCTATTTGAAATAGCTCCTCTCTTTCGCATCCCCTATGCTCGAATCGCCGCACAATTGTATGTACCAGACCAAGGTTGTCCGAAATCACACGGTCTCTTGCATCTTTATCTCCACCCTGTGCCAGTCTTATGAACTCAGCCCACTGCTCCATAGACGTTACACTTCCTGTTTCCCGATTTGTTTTCGCATGGTAATGCAGGTACCTTGTCCTTTTTCCGAGAAAACTTTTAATTCATCCATAAAGGCTTCCATAAACGAAAAACCCATTCCGGAACGTTCCATTTCCGGTTTGGTAGTATAAAAAGGCGTCATTGCCATTGGCACATCTTCGATTCCCACTCCATAATCCCGTACCTCAATCTCCACCCAGTTGCCATCAATTCTGCACTGTAATTCCACCTTCTGTTCAGGGTTGTCATAGCCATGAATAATCGCGTTTGTTACTGCCTCCGATACTGCTGTTTTTATATCCGAAATTTCATTTAACGTCGGATTCATGTCCGCAATAAATGCGGCCACCGCCACTCTCGCAAATGCTTCATTTACCGACCTTGCATCAAAACTGACCTTCATTTCATTCTGATTTGACATATTTCTTCTCCATTCTATTTTTCTATTTTGATAATTTTCTTTAAACCGGATACTGTAAATATTTTCTCAACCCGTTCATTCAAATTTCTGGCACATACCTCTCCACCGGAAAAGCTCATATTCCTGCATCTTCCAATGACTACTCCGATTCCTGAACTATCCATAAATTCTGTATTAGAAAAATCCAGAATCAGACTCCTGACCCGATATGTATCTATCAGCATGTCCACCTCCGCCCGAAGCTTTCCGGCCTCGTGGTGATCCAGCTCTTTTGGAATAAACACCGTCAATTTTCCGCCATTTTGTTCATATCCGTAATTCATAATTTCCTCCTTATTACAATATCATTGTGCTTCCGGATACATTCTTATACCCGGTGTTGCCCTATAAGACTCAGCAAAAGAAAAAGACGCCTAAGGTCCTTCCCTTTGACGTCTTTTGTATACTTTCTTTATTTTGTTTTATTCTTCCTGGGTCAAATAGCTTTGTGCTGTTGCTGCCCGCTGTGTTCCAGGATATAAATCTACTACCTTTTGGTAATAAATTATTGCATTTTCCAATTCATCATTTCTGCGATATGCCTGTGCAAGATAAAATAATGCATTACCATCTTCATAGGTTTCATCCAATTCCACAACCTTTTTCAGATTTTTAATTGCTTCGCCAAAATTCTGAGTGGAATATTCATCATAACCATTCTTATATAGTGCTGCTAAATACTCGGCATTTACCTGCGTATTAATGGCATCAAAGATCGTCTTTGTCTCATCGCTTAAGTAATCAACATTGACATTTCCAAGTGCATTACCTGCAGCTTCAATGTCAGCCTCCACACATGCTTTATATGCAAGTACAAGCTGTTCATATGTGCTTACCTGATTGGATGCATCCTGCTCTCCTGACTGTGCCTCGGTAATCTGATTGGTTAATTCCTCTACTTTTGTTTCCAAGGATGCAATCGTCTGATTTTTAGATGAAATCGTTTCATTTGCTGTAATTACTTCTGCCCTAGCCTTATTCTGAACATCTCTCTTGACCCCAGGTACCACCAGAAAAACGGTAATGGCAACACCAATTGCAATGCCGATAATCATATTAATGACTGTTAAAACAGCAGAATTGTCTTTTAAATATTTGGGCTGAATGATAGTTTCATTTCCGCTCTGGTAAGAAATAAGTTCCTCATTTTTCTGCTTTTTCGGATTGTTTTCACGAAGTCCGGCATTTACCTCTCTAAGATAACGCAATGTTACTTTGTTATTTGCATCAATTTTTCCGGCATTTCGAAGGGACTTTTTCGCCAAATCATATTTCCCCTCCTGAATATACAACAGCGCCAACAGCTGATGCCCTGTTACAAGTTTCGGATTTAATGATAATACCTTCTTTAACTGGATAATTGCTAAATCCCTGCTGTTTTGTCTGCAATACTGCAATGCCAGATTATATTTCTTAATTGTCTGATTAATCGTTTCGAGTCTTCCCGGATTATTCTGAATCTCTTCTAAATAACGGCTCGCCACATTTTCTTTCGGCTTGTAATTCTTACTGATTACCCATTCTGTCAATGCAGCTACTACCTCGCCCATCTCAAAATAAATCAATCCTAACAGATTTCGCGCATCAATATTCATTTTATTAAAACGCAGACTTACCTTTAAACTCTCTGTTGCGCCGGACAAATCCCTAACGCCTGCCTTTTCCAACGCATCATTATAATAAGCGTTGGATGCCATTATTATCTTTTTATATACTTTTACATTTGTTCCGCAATTCGGGCAGTTTCCTTCACTTCCCAGTTTTGCACCGCAATTGTAACATTCCATTCTGCTACCAAGCCTTTCTAATCATTTCTGCAATTTATATTCCACGTTTCAATTCCTGCAGCATTTCCTGCATAACATCTGTCATATCTGTCAGTTCATGGTTATAAATTGCCTGCTCTGCTTCTTCTACTTCTAAGCTTGGCTTAAAGTTTTTTAATTCTTCTTCAAAATTTATCATATTTAATATTTCTCCTATTTACAACAGCATAATACGCTCTGCGCATCAGCGTGACAAGTTATTTCCGGCAAAAAGCGTGAGAGCCACTGTGAAACACGATTTTCGTTTTCAGCTGTTCATCGAAATTTTTGCACAACAAACTTGAAATATATTATTTGTACAATTTACCAGTATGGGTGAAAAGACAGACCTTTTGACACCCGAATCCTATAACGCAAAAATCACCGCTACAAGTAGATATTATAATATAGCGGTGATTTGGATTCAATGCTCTTTTATTAAATTTCCTTTAATTTATTGACTTTTTGCTCGACATAATCTGCCATAACTCTTGTTATGTTGCACTGCGTGTGCGTACCTTGTCGTCTAAACGATAAAATTCTATGTTTTTTGCATTATTATTTACAACCAGCCTTGCATCATCAATGCAGATATGGGTTCCAGGAAATACCTCGTGTGTTACCGTGACAACTGCACCCTGTGCACGTGCTACCAGTTCGCGCAATTTACTAATTTCAGATTCATCCTCCGCGACAAGTGCCATATCTTTAATTCTTGCACGAAGCAATGCCATACGTCTTGGGTCGGTCGAATAATTAATGCCACGCTCTTTTTCAAGAATCTCAAACTGCTTTAACCCCTGTTCAATCTTTGCCAGTTCTGCCTTTGTTGCATCAAGCTTCACTTCCAACACTTTCAGGCGTCTTACCACATCTGCTGCTGTTCCTGCAAAAATCTCAGTCTTTGTCTCAGCATGATTACCGATACTGGTTGCTTCCACACCCTGAACTGCGTGTGTCACGCCTCCAATAATACTTCCATGACGGCCACTTAAGGTAATCTTTTCTTTCGATACAACATTGCAGTTCATAAACACATCTGCCTGAATCACTCCATCTGCTTCCACGGTCGTATTCTCAATAAACTTGGCAAAAATATTTCCCTTCGTTTTCATGGTTGCCTTGTGTCCGCCAAGCATACCGGATCTTAAGATAATATCCTTGCCTGCCTGAATATTGCAAGCTTCGACAACACCATCAATAGTAATAGAGCCTGTAGCTTTCACAGTAATACCACTTTCTACATTACCATGAATGACAATATCACCCTTAAAATCAATGTTACCTGTTGTAATCTCTGCATTGCCATTTAATTCATGCACCGGCAAAATCACAATTCTGTCGTTCTGCATTTCGATTTTACCGTCAAGGTCGGAAATATAGGTCACCCCATCTTCCTGTCGATGGAATCCCTTACCCTTTAATAATGGCAAATCTCTTCCTCTTTTTCCGGAAACAGGAAGCCCTTTAACACTAAGACCTTCCTTCCCCTGAACGGCTTCATGATATATTGCAATTACCTGACCTGCTGCAACTGATTCAATACTATGTACTGTCCAATAGTCTACGGAACCATCTGGTAACACCTTCGGCTTTCTATCACAACTCGCATTGAAATTATACTCATAATAGCCATCGACTCCATCTGTTGCCGGTGTTCCCTTAGCAACTAGAAATTCCTGATTATAAAGTTTGCCATCAACGATTTTCTTCAATACGTTCTCTAAAATTCCCGTTTTGACACCCTGCTCAGCCAAAATTGCTTTCAATAATTCAATTGAATATTTTTCATCTTCCTCCGGCGTCGGCACACACAATCGAGCTTCCATATCACCATTGTTAAGATGAACCTTTGGTTTATTTGTTTCTGATACCGGCATAGTGTATACTCCTATCAAATATTAGTCGTAAAGCAATTGTATATATTTATATAATACTAGTACTTTTGGACTTTTTCAAGTAAATCTTTCAGAATCGTAATCTGTATTGGTCAAATTCACAGTTTATTTACAAAACAGCCGAAAAAGAGAGACATTATTTCGTAAAAATTCGCAAAAAAACTCGCCGCACGACGCTTCCGAAAACGCTTTGCGTTTTCATCTGACGTACACTACATATGAGCACTTTCTTATAACATAAACGAAAGGCTGCCCAAAAAGGCAGCCCTCTGATCTCATACAATTTTTTATTTTGCTTATTTCATCTGTGCAAGACGTTCTTTAACCTGAGCCATCATCTGCTCATAGCCGGCCATCTTGTCTTTTTCTTCCTGAACCTTCTCTGCCGGTGCTTTGCTTAAGAATTTCTCATTAGAAAGCATTCCCTTAGAGCGTGCAAGCTCTTTTTCAAGACGTGCCTGCTCTTTTAACAGACGTTCTTTTTCTTTTTCGAAGTCTACCAAATCTTCTAATGGAAGATAAAGTGTTGCCCCAGGAATCACTACAGAAACAGCATCCTCGCTGATGTCTGTCTTGTCTGCCTGTACAGCCACTTCACTTGCACCTGCAAGATTTGCATATACCTCTTTATTACTGTCAAAAGTATCTCTAATTGCTGCATCGTCAGATACGATAAATACTTTTGCTTTTCTTGAAGGTGGAACATCCATTTCTGTACGAAGGTTACGGATACCTTTTACTAAGTCTTTGCAGTGTTCAATCATTTCTTCTTCTGCTGCAAAGCTCCACTCAGCCTTAAATTCCGGCCACTGTGCTAACATGATGGTATCAGCTTCCGGATGAAGTGTACAGAAAATTTCTTCTGTAATAAATGGCATAAATGGATGTAACAATTTTAATGCCTCTGTTAATACGGTCTTTAATGTCCAGAATGCTGCATTTGCAGAAGCCGGATCATTTTCTTTGTTGTAGGTACGTGTTTTTGTAATTTCGATGTACCAGTCACAGAACTCATCCCAGATAAAGTCGTAAACCTTCTGAACTGCGATACCCATTTCGTATTTATCCATGTTCTCTGTTACATCTTTTGCAAGTGTATTTACTTTGGATAAAATCCATTTGTCTGCAGCCTTTAATTCATCCATAGAAGGAGTTGTAATTTCTGTGTCTGCAAGGTTCATCATAATAAAACGTGATGCATTCCATACTTTGTTTGCAAAGTTTCTGGAAGCCTCTACTCTTTCCCAGTAGAAACGCATATCATTACCCGGTGCATTACCTGTAATTAATGTCAGACGAAGTGCATCTGCGCCATATTTGTCAATTACCTCTAATGGGTCGATACCATTTCCAAGGGATTTACTCATCTTACGTCCCTGAGAGTCACGAACCAGGCCGTGGAACAATACGGTGTGGAATGGTGCTTTGCCCATCTGCTCGTAGCCTGAGAAAATCATACGGATTACCCAGAAGAAAATAATATCGTATCCGGTAACTAATACGTCGTTTGGATAGAAATAATCCAAATCTTCTGTTTTCTCCGGCCAACCAAGAGTTGAGAATGGCCATAATGCAGATGAGAACCAGGTATCTAAGGTGTCCGGGTCCTGTGTCATATGTGTACTACCACACTTAGGACACTTCTGTGGTGCCTCTTTTGCTACTACCATTTCTCCACATTCACAGTAGTATGCAGGGATTCTGTGTCCCCACCATAACTGTCTGGAAATACACCAGTCACGAATATTGTCTGTCCAGTTGAAATATGTTTTTTCCATACGTTTTGGAAGTAACTGGATATCTCCGTTTTTCACTCCCTCAACTGCAGGTTTAATCATTTCATCCATTTTTACGAACCACTGCTGTTTAATCATTGGCTCTACTGTAGTTCCACAACGGTCATGAGTACCTACGTTGTGTGAGTGCGGCTCTACTTTTACTAAAAGGCCTGCTTCTTCTAAATCCTTTACTAAAGCTTTTCTACACTCATAACGATCCATTCCTGCATATTTTCCTGCAAGACTGTTCATTACAGCGTCATCACCGATAACTACGATTTCTTCTAAGTTGTGACGTTTTCCAACTTCAAAGTCATTAGGGTCATGGGCCGGTGTAATCTTAACACATCCTGTTCCAAATTCTTTGTCTACATAAGAATCTGCGATAACCGGAATCTGACGGCCTGTTGATGGAAGCTCTAACATTTTTCCAATTAAATCTTTGTATCTGTCATCCTCAGGATTTACAGCTACTGCTGTATCTCCGAATAATGTTTCCGGACGTGTGGTTGCGATTTCTACGAATCTTCCTTCTTCGCCAACTACCGGATAGTTAATGTGCCAGAAGAATCCGTCCTGCTCTTCATGTTCTACCTCAGCGTCAGAAATAGAGGTATTACAAACAGGACACCAGTTAATAATAC
>X314_Red_Deer__coassemble_120_pt1 | contig 15483 bp, 13 predicted proteins | sample X314_Red_Deer__metabat2_high_PE_002 | metagenome-assembled genome bin X314_Red_Deer
CTGCAGCCTTTGAAAAAATCAAAGCAGAACTGCAGGTTTTAGAAGAAAGTGATGCGGAGGTATTAAAGGCAAACAACCGCTGTTATCATATGCCAAAGCCATCCAGCCGTCTTAGAAAAAGATTTTTTAAATTACAGAAAAAGCATTCTGTAACAAAATCCTTAGAGCTTGCGATGAAAAAGAAGCATGATGTTGGTGTTGCCGGATTATACAGCAGTCCAAACTATGGATGCGCTTTAAGTCATTTGTCTGTTTATAATATTTTAAAGAGCCTTGGCTACGAGCCGTTAATGATTGAGCGTATTGGCAGAAATTATCATGATGTGGACCGAAGCATCGGGGAATTTATTGAGAATCATTACGATATGGATGACATTGCTGCGCCAGTGTACAATCAGGCACAGCTTAGAAAATACAATGCTCTTTGTGATACCTTTATGGTGGCATCGGATCAGATTTGGAAGCACATCTTATATCAGGAGCAGGGAAATTATTATGCCCTTGACTTTGTGGAAGATAATAAACGCAAATTAACCTATGGAACATCTTTCGGTCATGATGAGTATTTTGGCTCTGACAAGGTAAAGGAAGAGATGAAATATTATCTTAAGCGTTTAGATGCCATTGGTGTGCGTGAGGATTCCGGCGTGGAAATCTGTAAAAATGTTTTTGATGTACAGGCAAGACGCGTGTTAGACCCTGTACTTACGGTAGGCCAGAAGTTGTTTGAGAATCTTGCCGCAGAGTCGTCACGAAATGAAAGCAATTATGTTTTTTCTTATATGTTAGAACCAAACATGAATAAGGAATACGTGGTAACTACTGTCAGCGAACACTATTCCGTGCCAAATATTAACGTAACAGGTATGGATGTAACACCGTCTCGTATTAAGGGGTGGAATCTCTCATTAGAGCGTAATGTAAAAACGCAGGATTGGATTCGCCTGATTAAGGACAGTAATTTTGTGGTAACAGATTCCTTCCATGGAATGTGTTTTGCGATTATCTTTGAGAAGCCATTCCTTGTCATTGAACATGAGAATCGTGGAAATGGAAGATTTTATTCCTTGTTGAAGCTGCTTGGCTTAGAGGACAGAATTGTAAAGAGTCCGACAGGAAAAGAAAGCATTGAAGCCTGCTATGCAGAGATTGATTACCGCAGGGTAAAAGAAATCATTGCAACAGAACGTGAGGATTCTTTATCTTGGTTAAAAGAGAATTTAGAAAAACCACATGATAAAAACCTGACCGGTCAGGATATTATGATGCGAAAGGTAAGTGAGTTAGAAGAAAAACTTTATGCTTATGAAAATATGAAGTATTTCCGATTTGAGCGCAAGATGGCGCGGGTGAAAAAAGCATTCCGTGAACTTGGCTTTAAAGAGAGCATCAAAATTGTAGCTAGAAAATTAAGACAGAAAGTATTTAAGAAATAGAAAAGGCGGATTATGAAGGTAAATCAGGTAAAAGCGGGAGCAATGCTTTCCTATGTAATGATTATTCTTAGTAACGTAATATCATTGATTTACACACCAGTGATGTTAAGAGTAATGGGGCAGAGTGAATATGGTCTGTATGGCTATGTTTCCGGTTTTGCTTCCAATCTAAGCATTTTAAGCTTTGGCTTTGGCAGTGCATATGTCAGAAATTTTGCAAAATATAAAAAGAATCAGGATGAAGAAGGGCTGGCCGGCTTAAACGGATTGTTTATTACTGTTTTCTTCGGCATTGGCTTGTTTGCATTATTGGTTGGTTGTGGGTTATGTACTTTTTCAGATGCCATTTTCGGTGAAAAATTAACAGTAGATGAGCTGGGAAAAGCCAAAATTCTTTTGTTTCTTATGGTATTAAATATTGCGGTTAGTTTTCCGTTTAGTGTGTTTAACTCTTATGTTACAGCCTCTCAGCAGTTTTTATATCAGAGACTTTCAAGAATTATACAAAAGCTTTTAGTGCCATGTGTGACTTTGCCACTTCTTTACATGGGATTTGGTGCTGTTGGTGTGACAGTGGTTACATTAGTTATGACAGTAGCGCTTGGCATTGCAGATATTTTTGCAGCCATGGGGAAATTTGGGATGCGCATTTCCTTTAAAAACAGTGATTTTGGGTTAATGCGCGAAATTGTTCCGTTTACGTTTTTTGTATTTTTAAATATGATTGTAGAGCAGATTAACTGGTCAATCGACAGATTTATTATTGGACGTTTTTTTGGAACTGCCCTTGTTGCAGTTTATAATATTGGAGCATTAATTAATGCTTACTATAGAGAGTTTTCAACTGCGATTTCTTCGGTGTTTACCCCAAGAATTAATGATTTGGTGGTTTCTGAATCTAATAATATGGAATTAACACTGTTACTTACTAAAGTTGGCAGAATTCAGTTTATGTTTTTAAGTATGATATTAACCGGATTTGCTTTTTTAGGACAGTTCTTCATTAAAAAATGGGCTGGTGAAGGTTATGAAAATGCTTATTATGTGGCGTTGATATTGATGGTTCCGGTAACGATTCCTCTTTGTCAGAATATTGCTATTGAGGTTCAACGTGCAAAAAACAAGCATCAGTTCCGGGCAATTTTATATTTCTTTATGGCACTTTTTAACCTTGTAATGACATTGTATCTGTGTCCGCGTTACGGCATTATTGGAAGTGCGGCAGCTACCGCATTTGTAACAGTTTTAGGAAATGGATTTATTATTAACTGGTTCTATCACAAGAAGCTTGGTCTGGATATGGTTTATTATTGGAAAAATATATTGAAATTTGCGCCGGCATTTATACTTCCGGTATTAGTGGGAATTGGAATGAATTATGTGATTGGTACAACAAATATGCTGATTTTTATTGTAAAAGGTGTATTGTATGTACTTGTATACGTGGTTTCCATGTGGTTCTTTGGAATGAATGAATATGAAAAAGAATTATTAGGCGGAGTTTTTAGAAAGTTTCGAAGAAAGTAATGAAGGAGCATAATTTCAAAGAAACTCTAAAAGCAATAACATAAAGAGCAGGTTAAATGGAATTACAGGACTTCAAAACGGAGTGAAAGATGGATATTAAATTATTGATTATGGATGTGGATGGCACCCTCACTGATGGAAAGGTTTATATGGGCGCGACAGGCGAAGCGATGAAATGTTTTGATATTAAGGATGGATATGGAATCGCAAATCTGCTTCCGAAGTACGGAATCATACCGGCAATTATTACCGGAAGAAAATCAGAAATATTGTTACGACGCTGTGAGGAATTAAAAATCACACATGTATATCAGGGCATCTCTGAAAAAACAGAGAAAATGCAGGAATTAATGCAGTTGCTTCATGTAACACCGGAGCAGGTTGCCTATATCGGAGATGATTTAAATGACTTAGACTGCATGAAGCTATCTGGTGTTACAGGATGTCCTGCGGATGCGGTAAAAGAAATTAAAGAGTATGTAGATTTTGTCAGTACGTTACCCGGCGGGAGCGGTGCAGTCAGAGAGTTTATAGAGTGGCTTGGCGCCAAATTATGAGCAATCCGCTTACGAAGTAAGCTTTGAAGCGCGTAGTGAGGGATTGCGAATGGCGTGGGCTAAACGGCTACGGTTTGCGCACAAAGTTCCATTGTTTTAAGAGCCGCTGAAGCGGCAGAATGAGAGGAAAATATGAATAAGAAAATTATTGCAATGATTCCGGCAAGATATCAGTCTTCCAGATTTCCGGCAAAACCATTAGCACTTATCAAAGGAAAACCAATGATTCAGTGGGTATATGAGAGAGTGAGTGCTGCAGAGGGAATTTCAGAGGTCTATGTAGCAACGGATGACGAAAGAATTTATGATGAAGTTGTTCGTTTTGGTGGAAAATGCAGGATGACAGGCGACTGTGCCTGCGGAACAGACCGGGTTTATCAGGCAAGTAAGGATATCGACTGCGATATCGTTTTAAATATTCAGGGAGATGAACCACTTATTAAAGTAGAAATGATTCAGGATTTAATTTCTGCTTTTGAGGATGAGCACGTTTTGATGGCTACCTTGAAAAAGAAGGTGGAGACAGAGCGTGAGGTTACAGATCCAAACGTGGTAAAAGTGATTACAGACCATAATGAGGATGCTATCTATTTTTCCAGATATGGCATTCCATACAATAGAGATAACCGCACAGATGTGCCATATTTTAAACACATTGGCGCATACGGCTATACCAAAGAGTTTTTGGAAACTTATGTAAACCTACCGGAAGCAGAGCTAGAAAACATCGAAAAATTAGAGCAGCTTCGTGTGCTTGAAAACGGATATAAGATTCGTGTGAAAGAGACAAAGCATCAGAGCATCGGTGTTGATTTACCTGAGCATATTGCATTAGTTGAAGAAGAAATGAAAAAGGAAGGGATAGAGTAATGAGTGAAAAATTCAAGCTGTTAGCAGGACCTTGTGTCATCGAATCTGAAGAAATGGTAATGAATATTGCAGAGCAGTTAAAAGTAATTGCAGAGAAAAAAGATGTGGATTTTTATTTCAAGGCATCTTTTGATAAAGCAAACAGAACTTCTATTACTTCTTTCCGCGGACCCGGTTTGGAAGAAGGTCTTCGTATTCTACAGAAAGTAAAAGATACCTATGGCGTAAAAATCGTGACCGACATTCATGAGCCATATCAGGCAGAGAAAGTCGCAGAAGTGGCTGATATTTTACAGATTCCGGCGTTTTTATGCAGACAGACAGATTTGCTTGTGGCAGCAGCAAAAACCGGTAAGCTGGTAAATGTAAAGAAAGCACAGTTTTTGGCTCCATGGGATATGAAAAACGTGGTAACCAAGTTAGAAGAAGCAGGAAACAGCAATATTATGCTTTGTGAAAGAGGAACAAGCTTTGGTTATAACACACTTGTTGTGGATATGTCAGGCTTAGTAGAAATGAAAAAATTCGGTTATCCTGTCATTTTTGATGCAACACACAGTGTACAAAAACCGGGTGGAAAAGGAAACAGCACCGGCGGTAACCGCGAATATGTGCGTTATCTTGCAAGAGCAGCAGCGGCAACCGGAATTGATGGTCTTTTTGCAGAGGTGCATCCGGATCCTGACAACGCGTTATCTGATGGACCAAACATGGTAAAACTTTCTGAGTTTGAAAACGTATTAGATGAAATTTTATCAGTACATAATCTGGTAAAGAGTTTTAAGTAAGAGGAGAGAATCCAATGAGTGGAAATATAATGGCTGATATCCGTAGAGTCTTTGATATGGAAATTGCAGAACTAGAAAACGTCCGGGATTCCTTACAGGACGAGGTTGTAGAGAAAATCGTAAAGCTGTTAAATGAATGTAATGGCAAGGTTGTGATTAGTGGTATGGGAAAACCGGGACATATCGGAAGAAAAATTTCCGCAACCATGTCTAGTCTTGGCATCAGTTCATATTTTCTTCATCCGGCAGAGGCATTGCATGGTGATTTAGGAACGCTTTCCCAGGATGATGTAATTATTATTATCAGTAACAGTGGAGAAACTGCAGAGGTATGCAACATGCTTCCAAATATTAAAATGATTGGAACACCGATTGTTGCCATGACCTCTTATCCGGAGTCAACGTTAGCACAGTACGCAGATTATGTGCTGCTTCTTCCGGTAATGAAGGAAGCCTGTGTGTTAAATTTAGCACCAACTTCCAGCACTACAGCAGAGCTTGCAATGGGAGATGCTCTTGCTGTTGTTCTTTCTGAAATGAAAGAATTTAAGCGTGAAAACTTTGCACTGTATCATCCGGCAGGTTCTCTTGGCAGAAAGCTGATCACAAAGGTATCAGATTTGATGCATACCGGAGAAGAGAATCCGGCAGTACCGGTTGGAAGTACTTTAAAAACAGCGATTTATGTCATGAGCAAAACCGGACTTGGTGCAGTATCTATCGTAAATGAGGATGGGACGTTAGCAGGTCTTATCACAGATGGTGACTTAAAACGCTATATGGAAAAAGAAGTAGATGTATACAATGTTTTAGTGGATGAAGTGATGACAAGACAGCCAATCGTTGTCAGTGACAAGCTTCTTGCAATTGAAGCACTTCGTATTATGGAAAAACGCCAGAAGCAGTTATCTGTACTTCCGGTTATTAACGAAGAAGGAAAAGCAATTGGTTTAATTCGTAACCACGATATTATCCAGCTTGGAATTTTCTAAAGAGAGGAACTCATATGAAAAAAATTGGATTTGCATGTATCTGGTTTGGAAATATGCCAAATTTTATGAAGCCGTGGTTAGAGTCCTGTCGTAATAATCCAACCATTGATTTTCATTTTTTTACAAATGCGAAGGATTCCTTTGACTATCCGCCAAACGTGACGAAGCATTTTATTTCCTTTGAGGATTTCAGAGACAAATTTACAAAGATATATGATTTTGAATGCAGAGTGGATACGCCATATAAGCTGTGCGATATACGCCCGGCATTTGGTGAAGTGTTGCATGAGTATTTAAAGGACTATGATTTCTGGGGTTATTGTGATGAGGATTTAGTGTGGGGAGATATCCGTCACTTTATTACAGATGAGATTTTAGAAAAACATGACCGTATTATGACAAGAGGTCACTGTTCTATTTATCGTAATACACCGGAAGTGAATTCTTATTACCGTACTCTCCCAAGAAAAGGTCATATGGATTATTATGAGACACTTCGGGATCCGGAGGTTTGTGCCTTTGATGAATGGGCAAATCATCGCGGCGGTGGCGTGTCTGCTGTTTTTGAGGACAATGGAATCTCGATGTATAAAGAGCCTGTGATGGCAGATATCTTTGTACCAAAGGGAAACTTTGTGATTAACTATCGCCCGGATTTAAAGGGAACTTCCCACTTTTTATATGACCAAGGCAAATTATATGCTTGTGGAAAGAATAAAGAGAAGGGTGTATTCAAAGAAGAGGTATTATATTGCCATTTCCAAAAGCGCAAGATTGAAATTGACGAAAATCTGGATTATCAGCATTATATTTTTGAACCGATTGGCAGAATGCGCAATCCTGATGCCAAGAAGCATACCTTCAAAAAGAATGCAGCAATCTTCAAAAAGAATGCGCGTTATTTCTTAAGTACGGTTTATCATAAGATTAGAAAATAAAGTAGAGCTATTAAATGCCTGTTATCCGCAATGCTTTAGAGCAAACCGCGGATAGCAGGCTTTTAAACAGAAAGGCATGGTAATCAATATGATTTATAATGAAATAGAAGCATTAAATGAGCTTGCCAAAAAGCCGGATAGGCTTTTTCAATATGCATTAGATTTTTTAGAAAAAGTAAAAAAAGAAGGCATCGCAGACGGACGCTATGAAATCTTCGGAAAGAAGGTCTATGCAAACGTGGAGTCTTATGAGACAAGAACCTTTGCAAATACCCGCTACGAGGCGCATCAGAATTATGTCGACATCCAGTATATGATTTCCGGGGTAGAAGAAATCGGAGTTGTTAATGTGGACGAACTGGAGGTAGAAGAAGCTTATGATGCGGATCGGGATATTGCATTTTATAAGGATAGCAGTGTGGGAAAACGTTATAAAATCACAGATGGTGAGTTCCTTGTATTTTTCCCGGAGGATGCACACCGCCCTTGTATCGCAGTAAACGACACCCCTGTAAAAGTACAGAAGATGGTCATTAAAGTGGCTGTGGAATAATCCTAGGGCGGAATTATTCTTTCATTACCACTTTTTACGGTATTCGGAGGCGGTACAGCCTTCTAATTTACGGAAAACTTTATTAAAGTAGCTGGCGTCATCTATGCCACAGAGCGTTGCAATATCCTCGATGGAGGAATTGCTGTAACGAAGCAGCTCTTTGGCGTAGGTGATTTTTTTTGCAAGAATATACTGAATAATAGTCGTTCCAAATTCTTTTTTAAATTCCCTGCTTAGGTAATATTTGCTGATAAAGAAATTATCAGATAAAAAATCAAGGGAAATATCCTCGGTATAATGCTCATCGAGGTAAGTCGCAACATTGCGCAGCTTTTCACTAAGAGGGGAGGATAACAATTCCTTTTCTGTAGGCTCTGTGGATAAAAGAGTAAGGATATGGTGAATCTGGTCGGCAGCAAGAATGTCGGTATCCTCAGTTCTGTTTTCGTGTAGCAGCAAAATTGTCTGAATGGCAGAAATAAAATCGTTTTGCCGGTTGGAATGAAAATGCCAGCTCTGACGTTCTAAAAAGTACCGGTAATAGGCATGGGCTTGCGGCCCATAAAAGTGAATCCACAAAAGCTCCCAAGGGTCATTTTCACTGCTGATATGGGTATATTCTTTGGCGCAGTCTAAAAAGAAGCAGTCTCCTGCTTTGGCCGCTACTGTCGTGGTATTTTTTTGCCCGGATGCGTCGATATCCTGATAAGTGACTGTTCCACTGCCGGAGAGAACCGTCATAAAAAGGTAGGAATTTAAACCGCTTCGCTTGCTTAAGTGGGGCTTAAGACTTTTTAAGTAGCCGGCTTCCTGAATGTAAAAGAAATGCTCTCTGGTGAAGGCAGGCGGGGTACAGATGACACGCCGCGTGTTGGTTACTTCTGAGGTTTTATATTTTTCGAAAAAGGATTTTTCCATAAAGACTCCTTCCTGCTTAGAGAGTGCATATAAAATCACAAGGCTTGTTTTGTTAAAAATAAAATATCTGATAGCAATATAATACTATTTTCGGGCAATATATTCAATTGAATTGTTGCAGAAATTGGATTATTCTAACTAACGGCTAAAAAAGTTGAAAGAACAAAATAATCACAATCTGAGAGATGTGCTTTGTGTGTTTCTTGGATTCGCGGGTGGTGCTAAATAGAAGTATAAACATTTCTGCCTGGTTGCTGCTTTCCGCGTAAATCATACAAAAGCAATTCCAAAGACATTATTGCTTTTAGAGGGAGGCTTACGGATGATTTCTGAAAAAAAGGAATTTATTGCAGTGGATTACATGAAGCTTTTTTGTGCATTGCTAATTGTAGGACTGCATACAAGTGTGTTTGCCGGTGTGAGTGAGCAGGCAGCATTTGTTTTTGATGAGATTGTAAGCAGAATCGGTGTTCCGTTCTTTTTTCTTGCTTCCGGTTTTTTTGTGGCCGGAAAGGTTGAGGATGGCGCAAAGCTGATGCAGTATATCAAAAGACTGCTGTTATTGTATCTGGTTTATTCGGCGATTTATCTGCCACAGATGATTCTTGTCTGGAAAAGGGAAGGAAGAGCAGTAACAGAATGGGTGAGCATTTTTTTGCGGAAGTTTTTTCTGGTAGGTACCTATGGGCAGCTTTGGTATTTTGCAGGACTGGCATTAGCAGTTGTTCTTCTTTATCTGCTGGTTAAGCTGTTAAAGCTTCCGGTGGCAGTAAATTTTACGATTGCCGTCATGCTTTACATAGTGGGAGTGCTTGGATCTACCTATAAAACATGGTTTGCGTCGCTTCCTGCCATAAGAAATATACTGCTAGGGTATTACGATATTTTTGAAACCACTAGAAATGGATTGTTTTTCGGACTTTTGTTTGTTATGAGCGGTTATTATCTGCGTATCTATGCAGACAAAATAAAAGCAGGAAGAAAATATATCGTTTTTGCAGGATTTCTTGCAGTAATGCTTGTTGCAGAAGCGTATTTTGCAAGTCAGTTTGTCATTGCAGAAGGATTTGATATGACATTTTTTCTGTTTCCATTTAGTATCTTTCTTTTTCTTGGAGTGTGTTCTGTAAAGGTTTCTAAGCAGCAGTTAGAAATCGGGAAAAAAGTGAGAAATATTTCCACGTTAATATTTGGTTTTCATTTATGTGTGGATTTTTACCTGACGGAGATACTATGTATACGTTTGGGAATGACAATCAACAGTGTGTTATGGTATGTCCTGATTGTTTTACTTAATTTGATACTGGCGGGCGTAATTTTATGGCTGTCAAAATATAAATTTTTTAAATGGTTGAAGTTACTATATTAAAATTGGGAAAAGCTGTTGTGCATAGACACAGCGGAAATTGTATAGAAGTTAGTTAAGAATAAACAGATTGCAAAGGAGAGAAAAGTATGAGTAAAAAAGCGTTAATTACCGGTGTTACAGGTCAGGATGGAAGCTATCTTGCAGAGTTATTATTAGAAAAAGGATATGATGTACATGGTATGGTACGTCGTTCTTCTACAGAAAAAAGAGAAAGAATTGACCATTTAAACGGAAATCCAAACTTCCATTTACATTATGGTGATTTAGCAGATTCCATGAGTCTTGTAAAAATTATCGGAAGTGTCCGCCCGGATGAAATCTATAATCTGGCTGCACAGTCACACGTTGGTGTCAGCTTTGACGTGCCGGAATATACAGCAGACGTTGTTGCAACAGGCGTGCTTCGTGTATTAGAAGCCGTTCGTGTATGTGGTTTGGAAAAGACCTGCCGTATTTATCAGGCATCCACTTCTGAATTATATGGAAAAGTTGAGGAGGTTCCACAGCGTGAGACAACACCATTCCATCCATACAGCCCATATGCAGTTGCAAAACAGTATGGTTTTTGGATTGTAAAAGAATATCGTGAAGCATATGATATGTTCTGCTGTTCCGGTATTTTATTTAACCATGAATCAGAACGTCGTGGAGAAACCTTCGTTACAAGAAAGATTTCTCTTGCGGCAGCAAGAATTGCCCAGGGCAAACAGGAGAAATTATACCTTGGTAACTTATCCTCTTTACGTGACTGGGGTTACGCAAAGGATTATGTGGAATGTATGTGGTTAATTTTACAGAACGAAAAGCCGGAAGACTTTGTAATTGCAACAGGAGAGCAGCATTCTGTTCGTGAATTCTGTGAGTATGCATTCCGTGAAGCTGGTATTGAATTAGAGTTCAAAGGCGAAGGAATGGACGAGGTTGGTATTGATAAAGCAACCGGAAAAGTTGTAATCGAGGTTTCCCCTGAGTTCTACAGACCGACAGACGTTGTAAATCTTTGGGGAGATCCAACAAAAGCAAAAACAGAGCTTGGCTGGAATCCAACCAAAACAACTTTCGAAGAATTAGTAAAAATCATGGTAAAACATGATATGGAACTTGTAGCAAAAGAAAATTAAAAATTCAGAATTCAGGGACGCAGCCTAAATTTCGAAATTTAGGCTGCGTCCCCAGATTTCGAAATTTAGGCTGCGTCCCTGAATTTCGTTTTTGGAGGAAAAGAAAAATGATGGAAAAAGATGCGAAAATATACGTTGCCGGACATAGAGGTATGGTTGGTTCTGCAATTGTCCGTTGCTTAGAGAAACAGGGCTATCACAACATTATTTCAAAAACACATAAAGAATTAAATCTTTGCCGTCAGGATGATGTAGAACGCTTTTTTGCAGAGGAAAAGCCGGACTATGTATTTCTTGCAGCTGCAAAGGTTGGCGGAATTATGGCAAACAGCAAGGCGTTGGCAGATTTTATGTATGATAACATGATTCTGGAAATGAACGTGATTCACTCTGCATGGCAGAACGGCTGTAAAAAGTTAATGTTTTTAGGCTCTTCCTGCATTTACCCACGTATGGCACCACAGCCAATGCCGGAAAGCTGCTTATTAACAAGCGAATTAGAAAAAACAAACGAGGCATATGCCCTTGCCAAAATTAGCGGTTTAAAATACTGTGAGTACTTAAATAAACAATACGGCACAGATTACATTTCCGTAATGCCTACAAACCTTTATGGACCAAATGATAATTATCACCCGGAGCACAGCCATGTGTTACCGGCACTAATCCGTCGTTTCCATGAGGCAAAAGAGGCCGGTTTGAAGGAAGTAACCTGCTGGGGAACAGGGACACCACTTCGCGAGTTCTTATATGTAGATGATTTGGCAGATGCCTGCGTATACTTAATGAATACCTACAGTGGTGATGAAACCGTAAATCTTGGTACAGGAAAAGAATTAACTATTAAGGAATTAACAGAGCTTGTGGCAAAAGTAGTAGGCTTTGAAGGAGAGATTAAGTGGGATTCCACAAAGCCGGACGGAACACCAAGAAAGCTTCTTGATGTCAGCAAGTTAGAAAGTCTTGGCTGGAAATACAAGACAGAATTAGAAGACGGCATCCGTCTTGCCTACGAAGATTTTTTAAATAATCCAATGCGTGCAGAACGCTAGTATAGCAGTTTTTAATTACCTGGACTTTATTGCTTGCCTATTTCCGCGATTGCACCATCCAAAAATCCTCAGCGTAGCCCGCTACGCCTACGTTTTTTTGGTGGCACACTCATGAAAATATGCTGCGAAAAAAGTCCGGTTATTAAGAAACTTCTATACTAGTGGATAATTGAAGGAGCGCGTACACGTAGAGAGGTGAAAGCGCAGAAATGAGGAAAACATGTATATTGTATTATTGTCCGGTGGTTCAGGAAAAAGACTCTGGCCACTATCCAATGATTCTTATTCAAAACAATATATTAAATTAATGAATCACGATGAAGTAGGAAATGAAGAAAAATGTTCCATGCTTCAACGTGTATTCGGACAGCTTGGAAATGCAGGTCTGGCAGAAAACACAATTGTATGTGCCAGTGATGCACAGGTAGAATTAATTGAAAGCCAGTTAAACAGTGCAGCGGAAGTAGCCGTTGAGCCGATGAGAAGAGATACCTTCCCGGCAGTGATGCTTTCCTGTGCGTACCTTTTATCAAAAAAAGGTGCAAAAGAAGATGATGTGGTTGCATTTTTACCGGTTGATCCATATACAACAGGAGAATTTTTCTCCTGCATCAAAAAGCTTGGTACTTATGTAGAAAAATCCGAAGGAACGATTGGACTTCTTGGTGGTGTACCAACTTATCCATCTACCAAATATGGCTATATTGTTCCGGAAGCGGGCAATACAGAACCATTAGGCGTAAAAGGTTTTCAGGAGAAGCCAGACGAAGCCACAGCCGAGAAATTAGTCAATGCAGGCGCACTTTGGAACTGCGGTGTATTTTGTTTTAAGCTGAGCATGGCTGCAAAATGGCTGGAAAAATATGACGTGACAACGGATTATGACCAGATGGTTATTGATTATGAAAAGCTTCCAAAGAAGAGCTTTGACTATGAAGTATTAGAGCACTGGGATGACATCGTAGCAGTGAAATATGATGATATCTGGAAGGATTTAGGTACATGGAACACCTTAACCGAGGAAATGCGTGAAAAGAGCATCGGTGATGTTACATGGGATAATACCTGTGAAAATAGCCACGCAATTAACGTACTGGGTATTCCAATGGTGGTTATGGGAGCAAAAAATATGGTAATTGCCGCTTCCCACGATGGTATTTTGATTGCAGATAAACATCAGAGCTCTTATATTAAGGATTGTCTGTCAAACATTACAGATGAATCGAAATACGAGGAACGCCGCTGGGGAACTATCAAAACCATCGATAATGATGAAGACGATGGCATCAAGAGCGTTACAAAGCGTATTAAAATTGTGGAGGGAAAAACAATGCCTTGCCACAAGCATCTGACACATACAGAAACCATTACTGTTTTATCCGGTATGGGCAAGTTGATTTTAGAAGGTACAGAGGTTGACCTTTTAGCAGGCTCAACGGTCAGCATTGCAGCCGGAAAAGCCCATGCAATCAAAGCAGTCGGTTCAGACCTCCGCTATATTGAGGTATGTCTGGGAGAATCCGCAGACGACGAAATTATATTATAAAGAACAAAAAAATAGGGCTCTCGTAACGAAGTTACGAGAGCCCTATTCTTTGAGAGATAAGACATATTATCAGAAAATTAAAACATTCACATTTATTCTTTTGCAAGGAAGAGTTTGGAATATCTTGGATAAAATCTTAGAAATTCTCTGCCATTTCCGATGAATAACCGTTTCGTGTCCGCTCACGCGTTTTACAAAATAGGAAAGGGTCCGACACTGAACGGAAATTTGCGACTGCAGTTTTCAAGTACATCGTAGCAGGGAATTTTTGCAAAGTCGTGATTGGAATCCGGCTCCCGAAAAGGGATTTGTTATGTTATTTAAATCGCTAACATAGTGTTACCCTTCGTCCGCCGGATTCCGTTTTGCAAAAATCCCCTGTAAGATGTACTAAGAAGCCTGCGAAAGCAAAATTTCCGTTTCAGTGCGAACCCTTTTCTATTTTGTAAATACCTTGAGCGAACACGAAAAATAACGATTTCATCGGAAATGGCAATAGAATTTCAAGATTTTTGACAGGAATTCCAAACTCTTTATTGTTGAAAGAATAAATGTGAATGGCATAAACTTCTGATAATATGTCTTATCTCTCAAAGAAAAGGGCTTCCTGCATTTCATGCAAGAGCCCTTTTCTTGTGTTTGTAATAAAATTATTCGATTACTAAATCTTCCCAGTCATCATCCGGAACAAGACCAACATAGGTTTTACCTGTGTTGATTGTGATTTCGTTGCCATCTTCGTCATAATATCTTGTCGGACTTGTTTCGCTTGTCTTAGACCATGTAACTTTTATAGCATGTCCATTTGTAATGTAGTAGCCTTCATTTCCCTCACTTACAGCATAGAAGCCAAAGTAACCGTGGTCATCATACTCAAGGAAAGCGGTACTCTGAAGCAGAACATTCTTGAAGCAAAGCTGCGCATTGTCGTTCTGTGGATCTATATGTTCTTTGCCATATTCTGAATAATAGTATAACTGGGTTTCTGCGTCATAATGTAACTCTGATTTGTTGTGTGGAAATGGAAGAATTACATCATTGGCAGTAACAGCTCCTTTTACAGAGCTTAAGTCAATTGGATTAGTTTCATTTGCAAAATTGTAATGTGGACCTTCGTAATATTCTGTGTATTCTGTAGGAACACCTGAGCTTTCAAAGCGTTCCTCTAAATCACCGGCACATACATATTCGGTAAACTCTCTGGATTTTCCATTGTCAATACGAGTGAAACCGCCGCTGAAATGGTCTACATATGGTTTTGAATAGTAGCCTTCAACGTAAACAGGTCCACCGTCATGTACTAAAACAGCGTTCCATTCCGGACAAATCATAAGGTTTGTTGGTCGTGTGCTTCGGATACTTCCGAACTGTTCGATGGAACCCCAGTCTTTTACAAGACACATAAAACGTGTAATACGACCATTTTGTGTACTGTTCATCATTTCATAAACAACATCTGCCTGTGTTAAACCGTAGTGAGGAAGTGCGATAGATTCATTATCAACCATAATCGCAACAGGACGCTGATTTTTTATGCTTTCGTCAATAAGTTCATTTGTAAGCTCACTGCGATACATGCCTTCCGGAAGAACTTCAGCTTCAATTTCTGTCTCGCTGGAGTTTTCAGAAGCTGTTGTTTCGGTGGCTTGGGTTTCCGTATTAGCAGCCTCAGTAGATGGTGTCTCGTCTTTACCACCACATGCACATAAAGAAACGGTAAGTGCAAGTAGGGAAAGAATCTGTAAAGTTTTTCTTTTCACTGTAATTACCTCTCAACTTTTGAAATTATAGAAAATGCCCATACGCGGTGTGCGTT
>X314_Red_Deer__coassemble_121_pt1 | contig 15458 bp, 14 predicted proteins | sample X314_Red_Deer__metabat2_high_PE_002 | metagenome-assembled genome bin X314_Red_Deer
CCGAATGGCAGGATGCTCCGATTCGTGAAAACTTTGCTTTTTCTTTTACTGTCATTGTTCGAAGAAGCGGCAGTGGCAAATGAATTGCGGAGCTTTTTAGCTCCACTGCGACTTGAATAAAGCTGTGCAAAATGCATGGCACCTGATATTTTTTGCAAATCGCCATTACATCCATTGCTAATGCTTTGTATTCACTCTCCGGCAAGTCCTTTTCCCGAAGTAAAATTCCTGCCGGACCGGCTTTTGCGATTTCTTCTATGCGGCGCAAAAAATTTTCACTGCACAATTTCCGATTTGTCACGCACAAAATATCAGACATATAAGTAGTCGTTCAGCACCGGCTGTAGACCCGCTCCTGAGATGTCCTGATACATTTTCTCAAAGTTTCTGTCATCGTTAATTTCAAACTGCTCATCGCCGGATGTGCTGCCTTTCTCCTTTCCCGTATACTTCTCTTCGTGGTCGCCGATTCCTGTAGAAACCCCGGCAGAAACCTTTGTTGCCGCTATTTTTACAATGCCGTTTCTAAAGTCTGCGCTCTCTCTTGAAGACACGGTAATTCCAACAAACGGAAGAAAAATGCGGTAAGCGCAGATAATCTGGCAAAGCTGTTTTTCTCCCACATCTAATGAATTAATTTTTTCATTATTTACAAAAGGGCGTAAACGAGGACAGGATAACGACATTTCTGCCTGTGGATATTTCCGCTGCAAGTAATATGCGTGCAGGGCACTTGCCAATGCGTCCTTACGAAAATCCGAAAGTCCAAGAAGTGCCGAAAATGCCACACCACGCATTCCTCCTCTTAGTGCACGCTCCTGCGCATCAAAACGATATGGCCAGACCCGCTTATGTCCTAAAAGGTGCAGTGTTTCATATTTATCTGCATCGTAAGTTTCTTGAAAAACGGTCACATAATCAGCGCCACATTCGTGAAGATAACGGTACTCTTCTGTATTTACCGGATAAATTTCAAGCCCGACCATGCGGAAATATTTGCGGGCAAGCTTACATGCTTCTCCTATGTACTGCACGTCGCTCATTACCCTGCTTTCTCCAGTGAGAATTAAGATTTCCTCCATACCAGATGCCGCCACAATCTGCATTTCGTGTTCTATCTGTTCCATATTAAGCTTCATGCGGTTGATGTCATTGTAGCAATTGAATCCACAATAGACACAATAGTTTTCACAGTAATTTGCGATGTAAAGCGGTGTAAAAAGATAAACGGTGTTTCCAAAATGCTTTCTTGTTTCGATACGCGCCCGCTGTGCCATCTGCTCTAAAAATAGCTCTGCCGCCGGCGACAAAAGTGCCTTGAAATCCTCCACCGTACAAAATTCATGCTCTAAAGCAGCTTTTACATCTTTTGCGGTATAGGATGCGTAGTCATAGGAATTCATGTGTGATATTACTTTTTCACAAACATCTGACGCAATCTGCTCCATGCCCGGCAGATACTCCATGTGATTTTTTCTGGATTGCGGATTATTTTCCAGCTTGTGCTTTTTTTCAAGTGCTGCCAGAGAAAGATGCGCAGAATCCACCAAATATTGATTTTCCATTTTTCCTCCTAATGCATAATGCCAACCGGCAACGTCCAGTCTTCTCCCTAGTTCCTGACATCCAACAAAAAAGCTCTCTCCCTAGTTTCCATCACCTTGCAAAAAATTGGGCATATGCTAAGTTCTTTCTTTAGTCACGTAAAAATCCGGTCAGTGGGTCAGATGGTTCTGCACCAAGCACCAATACCCTCCCCAGTCCGGAAAGATACGCTTTTCTTCCTGCTTCAATTGCCTGACGGAATGCGGCTGCCATAAGCGGCAGTTCACCTGCAGTTGCCAGTGCAGTATTTGCCATAATTGCCGCTGCCCCCATTTCCATTGCTTCGCACGCCTGTGATGGTCTTCCGATTCCTGCATCCACGATAATTGGCAAATCAATTTCGTTGATTAATATCTGAATAAAATCCTTTGTAGCAAGTCCTTTATTGGAACCAATTGGCGATGCAAGGGGCATAATGCTGGCTGCCCCGGCATTGACCAAATCCCGCGCCACATTTAAATCCGGGTACATGTAGGGCATAACAATAAATCCTTCTTTTGCAAGAATTTCCGTTGCTTTGATTGTTTCGCTGCTATCTGGAAGCAGGTATTTAGAGTCTCGCATTATTTCAATTTTTACAAAATCTCCACAACCTAGCTCTCTCGCAAGTCTTGCGATTCGTACCGCTTCTTCGGCATTTCTTGCGCCAGATGTATTTGGAAGCAGTGTTACTCCCTCCGGGATGTAATCTAAAATGTTTTCCTTATCTTTTGTATTTGCGCGCCGCACTGCCAGCGTAATCATTTCCGCTCCGGCATCCTTTACTGCCGCCTCGATTAAATTCAGAGAGTATTTTCCTGAACCTAAGATAAATCTGGACTGAAATGTGTGTCCACCGATAATTAACTTATCGTCTGTTTGCATACTTGTTCCCTCTTTCTTATTTTTTCAATGTCGGCTGTGTAGGATGATTCATTCCCACGAAAGCTTTCTCCTAATCAACCACCTCCCACAAAGCTCACCACTTCTATGACATCATCATCCTCTAAAATGGTTTCTTCGTATTTGGCTTTTGGAACGATTTCCTCATTTCGCTCAACCACGATTTGTGCAGTTACATAGTCTGCTTCTGCTAAGTATGCTGCAAGTGTTTTTCCTGCAGCCGCTACAGGTTCTCCGTTGATTTTTAGCATGCGTTTCCCTCCTAAAAATAGTTAAAAAAGCATCGCCGCGCGACGCTTCAAAAAACGCTTGGCGTTTTCCTCCGACATACACCACGTACGAGCACTTTCTTATAAAGTAAAAAAGGAGTGCTACCTAAATTGGTAACACTCCAATAAAAAGCAAGTATAACTCACTCCCTACGGCGGCATTATCCGCATCAGGTTAAGGGTCGAAAGTCATACTTTCCTCTCAGCCTGTCATACAAGCTCCCCTGTTTCTTTTTTGTCATCTTAACACTGTAAATCATAAATGTCAAACAACCATTTTTCTCCTTCAAATTATGCTTCTTCCTTTGCATAAATGATTGCTTCTTCTGTATATTTTCTAGCCATGTCATGTCTGATTTTACGATTTTCAACCGTGTCGAAAATAATTGAAAAATCGTAATCCTCAGGATACAGGCGGTCTGCCGCCACGTGCAGCTTTACTCTTTTGTGGTTAATCCAAATCTTTTTGTTTGGAAGCTGCACTTGGAGAACCCCTTTTTGATTTACTTTTTTACATACAATTCCAATCTTCTTATCCGGAAAAATCATAACGCTGTCGCCGATATTATACTTTTCCTGAAGAGACTTTGTCGTGGTAACATTTTTGGTCTTCTGAATTTTGATAGATGATTTTTTCTGATTTAGAAGGTTTGTATTTTGAAACGTGTAATTATTTAGCGCCTTTTCTCCATACGCCACACCAATTGCGGTCTTTAACATCTCATCCGGCATTCCAAGCCTATTTGCAATATAGAATGCACAGCTTTCTCCCGCTTCGCCAATCACCATCTGATAGGTCGGTTTTAACGTTTCCTTGTCAAAGGTCATTCTTGCATTTACCACATCCTCTGTCTCGTTTGCATATTCCTTCACTTCCGGGTAGTGTGTTGTAACAAGAAACAAACAGCCGCTTTTCCGAAGTTCTTCCAAAATCGCAATAGCAATTCCCATACCCTCAGCGGGATCTGTTCCCGAACCAAGCTCATCCATAATCACAAGGCTGTCCTTATTAACCTCCCGCAAAATTTGCAACACGTTCATGACATGAGCGGAAAATGTAGACAGATTTTCCGCTAAATTCTGTCCATCTCCAATATCACAAAGATATAGGCTGTTCATACAAATATCCGCCTGCTCACAGGTCACATGCAGACCACATTGCGCCATAATACAATTAAGTGCCACCGTTTTAATTGCAACGGTTTTCCCACCGGTATTCGGTCCTGTAATAACAATGCCTCTTGTGTTTTCTCCAATTCTAAACTGCAGTGGCACATTCTTTTCTTTTTCCAGCAAAGGATGTCTGGCATTTTTCAGGGTAATTTTTCGTTCCGTATTAATTGTCGGTTCTACTGCATCTAAATCGATGCTAAGCTTTCCTTTTGAGAAAATAAAGTCCAGCTTTTCAATTCTGCTAATGTTTTCTTCTATGACAGAAATACAATCCCCAACCATCGCTGTTAATGTATACAATATACGATACACTTCGTTTTCTTCGTCAATCTTTAACAACTGTAGTTCTTCGTAGTATTTTGCAACACCTGTCGGTTCAATAAATAAGGTACTTCCGGTAGTGGACTTGTCAATTACGCTTCCTGATATTTTCAACTTAAATTCCTTTTTCACCGGTATACATAATCTGCCATTACGAAAGGTACTGTAGCTATCCGCCATGTACGCCTTATTTGAGCGCATGATTTGGTCTGCCTTCTCTTTCATTTTTTCTTCGTTGCCGGCAATCTCGTTTCTTATCTGCAAAAGTTGTTTCGAAGCATAATCATCTACCACCCCTGCACGTATCTGTCGTGAGATTTCTCCCCGGAGTTCATCTAACGCATTCAAATTTTCCTCATAATAAGCAATCGGATTCTCATACTGCTTTCCTCGTTCTAAATAATCCTTTAATCGTTTTACCGCTACTAACACCTTTTCTACCCGATCTAGCTGATATGGTGTCAGACAGTCGCCTTTTGCTGCAATTGATAAGATTTCTTTTATCTCGTCAATATTAACTAATGGCGGTGTTCCACATTTTTCTATCATTTTCCGGCTGTCGGTGGTGTCTTTCAACTTTCTTCGAAGCTCGCTTTCCGATATATAAAAGGTCATGTTTTGGATTTCTTTTTTGGCATTTTCCGTTACTGCTAATTCCATCCATTTTGTTTTGATTTTGTCAAATTCTATATTTTTTTCGATATTCATCGTTCACTTTCTCCTTATAAACCGGCACAATTGTGCCTTTATTGGGACCTCCCAAAAAAATTAGAAGCCGTTCTTACTGTTTTACCTTCGGAAAAAGCTGCAAAAATATTTTAAACTATGAGAAATCGCTTTGCGCGTTATGTGCATCCTCGCGGAACGTTTTTACTTTATAGAAAGAGTTTTCACGCATGAGCGTGACAAGGTCTTTCCTATAAAGTAAAAAACGACCTTGGCAGCCTAAAGGCATATACCACGGTCGTTTAAAACATGAGAAACGCACCTTGCGCGTTTCTCTCAAAATATCTATACCATAATATTAAGCACATGTAAGGCGAAAACGTTAATAGCTGTAACTACTAACATCTGGGCAGACTATGAGCGTGATACTCAAATTGCCCTTGCAATATTTATTTTGCAGCTTTCTCCATTACAATCACACTTAACATACAATTCTCCTAACGTTTTTTCTTTTTTCGTATTCTAATACATATTTCCCAGAGTGTCAAGCGGAATTAAAACACCGACACGACTCTTTCAGTCGCCAAAAAAAATTCCTGCAATAAGTGCAGTTGCAACCCTGCCGACAGATGCTCCAAACCTTTCAACCACAAAAATAATTCCTACAATAAGTGCCGCCGCAATCATCGGAATCTCAAGAATCGGTGCTGTCAGATAAAAAATGCTGAATAAAATTGCTGCAAAAATCAGAAAACAAATTCCCCAGCACATTATAAAAGAAAGCACTTTGTTGGTGGACTTCTTTTCTTTTAATGCAGTTTTGCAGACATATTCTACAACCACATTTGCAACGATAATAATCACTGCGGCACTGACGAGATTTCCGATTGTTAACGTAAAGTTAAAATTTGATGCATCTGCCAACAATGCCGAAACCATCTGCTGCACGAGATAAATCCCACCAATAATCCAAAGACAGCACAGGCTTGTCTCTACGCAGTCTTTCACTTTTTCTATCTTAGTTCTTTTTGGTATAACGTCAATAATTTCATCGCAGATTTCCTTGTAACGACTCCCCATTACCTTTGCGATATCATCCCCACGCTGCTGTCCATCCAGAATCAATTCAATGATGTCTTCCCGCACAAGTTCCTGGTTATACTGCGTGATATCCGCACATCTTAAATACACAAGCATATCTGTATACACTTCATCATTTTCCTTTGAAATTGCTTGTTCTCTCTCGTTATTCTTTTTTCTTAAATCTCTGCAAGCTTTATTCATTTCCCATACTCCCTCAATAACTGATTTACGGCAGAATCTAATTCGTTCCAATTCTGTTCAAATTCCTGCAAGGTTTCTTCGCCCTTCTCTGTTAAATAATAATATTTTCGTCTCGGTCCACTACTGGAATCTCTCATTACAGCTGTTACTAGTTCACTCTTTTGCAACCGCAAAATGACAGGATAAATCGTTCCCTCTGAAATCGTTCCAAACCCATAGGTTTCCAGCTGTTTTGATATTTCATAGGCATAGGTTTCTCTCTGCTGTATGATTTTTAATATACATCCTTCCAGCATACCCTTTAACATTTGTGAAGGTATCATGTCGTCCCCCTTTTCAGTATCATGCAATACAAGGTACGGGTATATTGTATTGCATGATACTCATATTGTCAACTAAGATTTTAAAAAAATTTATTTCTTCACTGCCATAATGGAAAACAACGTACTAAAAAATCGCAAGCACTACAAACTATTTTTTTGCTATCTTTTTTATTTTCCTCTCCTCAATATTAAAATAAGACAACTGCTCGAATTTTTCCGGAAATTCGCGCAAATAACGGAAACACTCCTCTGCCTCACAAAGTATTCCATGTGCTTTGCACTTTTCCCGGAATAAATGCATAAGCTTCGCATTTCGCTTTTTCATTAATGCTTTTTAACAAGTCTAAATCCCGTAGAATCCGGGTAGATTTCGTCTGTATTGCCACCCCAAATCCATAGCGGTCAATGATTTCCAAACATTTTCTGGTAAGTCCTAACTGCTCCTCACAGTGCATGACTGTTTCCTCCTCATATACCTTTATGGTTTCGGCAGATTTTGAAACCTTTTTGATGCGTTCCGGATTTTTCCCCATATTCTGTGCTGTAAATCAGTCACCACCCCATTTCCACCAGCCATCGGTTGACTCTTTCCTCTCTGTCTTTTCCCTCCGGTATCTTTTCTAAAGATAATTCTCCTTTGATGCTACCATCCAAAAGATATAAAATTCGTCCACATCTTGCTGCAACCTTGCTGTCATGGGTTACCATAAAAATAGTGGTGTTTTCTTTGTTCAGCCGGGTAAATTCCTCCATAACTCCCTGTGCCGCACTTTGGTTAAGCGCGCCAGTCGGCTCATCTGCAAACAAGATTTTCGGCTGATTGATCATGCTACGGCAGATGCAGGCTCTCTGAAGCTGTCCGCCGGATACTTCTGTAATTTTCCGATTCGCCAGTTCTTTAATTCCCATCTTTTGCATCAACATCTGTGCCCTGTGCTCGATTTTTTTACCGGAGTTCCTTTCTTTTTTTAGCCGGCAGGCGGGCAACATGATATTGTCAATCAAATTTAAGTTTTTCAACATATTCATTTGCTGAAAGACAAATCCCATCTGCGAAAGCCTTATTCTTGCCTTGTTATCCTCCGATAAGGCACAGATTTCTGTACCATCCATCCACACTTCGCCTGAATCCGAATGGTCCATACCGGACACCTGATAAAGCAAAGTAGACTTTCCTGAACCGGAAGGTCCCATGACAGCCACCATTTCTCCTTCGTTTACGGCAAAATTGATGTCTTTAAGGATTCCATCCTTACAAAGATTCTTAACAACCAACAGTTCTGACATAATTTTTTACTCCTTTCCCATACAGCATTCATATGCCTTGATATTTTTAATTTCCGACAACCCAAGCAAAGTTGAACAACACACCACCACAGATGTAAAAATAGGAATCCAGATGCATACTGTTTTATAATCAATCAGGAATGAAAAACCCGTTGCCCCAAGCGTTTTCAAAAGAAGTCCTGCCATTTTCTCACCTAATATATTACCGGATAAAATCCCCACTAAGATACCCACCAGCATTACCGGCAGATACCCAAGTAAGTACTGTCTCCTAATATCCCCGCCCATAAAGCCAATAGCTTTTCTTAAAGAGATATCATAACGATCCTTTGCTACAAGCAAACGGGTAAACAGGAATACTACCACAAACATCACGAAAGCTGCTGCAAAAACTGTCACCTTGGCCGCCATACGGATTTCTTGAATTGTCTGGCCATAGGTATCGTCCACATATTCTTTAATGTCTACTACCTTTGCACTGATTCCGACGTCTGACAAAATTTCTGTACACTCAGATAACCATTGTTCCTTTTTGACATCGTCCTTCAATGAAACATAAAACACACTCCACATAAGAGGTCCATCCCCATGAAGATATGCTGCTTTTGCCGTCTTGCCGCCGTTTGTGATGTCCGAGTAAATTCCACAGATTGTGTATTCCTGCGAGTTTTCATCTATCAAAAGTAAAATTCTATCTCCCACAGATAATCCCAATTCATCTGCACACAAATAAGAAAGCGCAATCTCGTTTTTCTCTTTTGGTGCTTCTCCCTCTGCATAAGTAACAGGAAAAGCAGTGTGATTGCCCTGCTCCACATGTAAGCCGGTATATGAGCCATCCGGCAGAGCAGCCCGGCATGAGGTTGTTCGCAAGCTGACAAAACTTGCTATCTGTTCATCTTCTGCCAATAGCTTCTCCACCAGTTTTGTCCTGCCTGCAATATCCTCTGTCTGACGGATATCTAAACGGATCTCCCCATCCCCAATTCCCATGTAAGTGACAAAACGTGGGGATGAAATCGTGCTTAGAAGATTCTGAGGCAATATCATCATAAATATGCCCAGTGCAATAACCAGCGCAACAATCAGATACTGCGCAGAAGAAAAGTGACTCTTTTTGCTTTTTTGCTCATCATAGTGTCCGGTAAGTGCCTCTACTGCCGACATTTTTTCTGTGCGTTTCAACGTCCCCCTAACTGATCGGAGCAGAATGCCTTCCGTTAATGCCACACCCACAAAAGCCGTTAATATTCCTGACAATCCGTTCTCAGACGCTCCATATAATTCCTGTACTTGTGCAGATATGGTTTCCTTTGTCAGAAGTGCCAAAAGCAGTCCAAACGCAGCTCCCAATCCGGATAGTGCCAAAAATTTCAGGTTATAGAGCTGTCTGATATCATCTTTGGATATTCCGATGGCCTTCAACATTCCGATTTCTTTTCGGTCTGCCTCAAGCTGTGTTAGTAACGTAAACCGGATGCAAAGCATAGAAATCAATAACAATACAATGCTTACCAAAAGAATAATCAATATCATCAAACCATCTGAAAGTGCGTTCATCATTCGAATCAGCGGTTTTGTAATCGCAGGCCCATTGGAGGGTAGTCCGGCATCTGTGTAATTCATGGCAAATACGTTTATGTCCACTCCTTCCCGCAACAAAAATTCAATCAGGTATTCCTCACTCCCTTCCGCTTTCAGTCTTTCATAGTCGGACGGACTAACCAGAAAACGCTTAGAAGACGCCATCATGGAATTCATCTGTGAATCTCTTAAAAAACCGGCAATTGTGAAATTATTTTTACCTATCTGCACTGTTTCCCCCACTATGAGACCGTATTCCTGCCGGTAGCAGACCGGAACATAAATCTCACCGTCAGAGACTTCGATAATTTTATTCTCCAAGTCTAAAAGATAATCAAATCTTCCACTCTGTACGCAGACACCGTTATCCTGGGTGCTGTCTGCCAGAGAATGACCGTCCAGGATAATAGAGCTGTTCTCCAGATTCAGAAAGTTCAAAGTCTGATAATCCCGTACCTGCTCATTTTCTTTTGCAAACCGGTTAAGCTCTGCCTCTGAAATCTTCCCGGCGTGCATTTGCAGAAAATCCGGCGTCTGTGCCTTTTCCATCAACGTATCTATGGAAGCCATCAGACTGACAAAAAGGAAACAGGTCAATGCAAACATAAATGCACATACCGCCATAAAAAGCCAGGTAGTGACAGCCAAAAGACGATTGCCTTTGATATCGTTCCATAAGATTCTTCTTTTCATGATGTACTCCTTCCACTGCCTTTTGACATTTTATTCTCAAGTTCACGTACTGCTTTTATCGGATAGATAGCCAACGCAACGATCCCCAGCAACACCCCGGAGACCATGATAACCGCTGCAGCCCCCCGACCAACACCAACTTGAAATTGTCCTCCAATTCCATCTGCCAGAACGCCGGCCAGAACATAAGCCACTACATAACCAATCTGCGACAAAAATCCGATAAACCCCCATGCCCTGCCTTGTAATTCATCTGCAATATTTGTCCTTACAAGAAAGTCCAAACAATTATTTGCAAAAGGAAGCATAGCAAAGAATAAAAAGCCTGCTGCACAGATTAGATAGATATTCTCCTTCAATCCGAACAGAATCATAGCGATACCCGCTATGGTAAGAGATGCAGATAAAATTTTCAAATATCCCTTTTTAATCCCTTTTGCTCCCAAAAACAAACCGGAAACCAACATTCCGCTGGCACAAATCGTTTCCCCAATGCCCAATGTGACGCTGTCTGCAAAATCCAAAATCAGTGGCTCTGCCAAAATCTGAAAGGTCCCCATAAAGCAGGTCATAACAGATGAGAGCAGGATCAAAAGAAAAACCCCTTTCTTTTCCGTAACAGCCTGCCATCCCATTTGCAGTGCTTTAAAAAATGTCTCCTTTTCCTCTGCCTTCTTTGCCACCAACCCTTTCCTAACTACTCCTGTACAGATTACTGTCAAAAAAAATGTACAGATATCAAGAAACAAAATCAATCGAATGTCCGATATCGCCAAAAGCACACCGGCAAGAATAGGTGAAATGAGATATCTGGCACTTCCCGCAATGCTGACCATTCCGCTGGCTCTGGAATATTCCTCTGCATCCAAAAGATCTGTCACTGTCGCACGATAAGAAGGTTCTAACAAGGAAGAAAACACTGCACTTACTGTCACTCCAATACAGATTTCCGTAAGACTTGCTTCACCTCTTAACATACAAAATAGGATAAACAGAATTCCTGCTGCCGAGCAGCCATCCCCAAGCATCATAAGTACTCTTCGGTCATAACGGTCTGCCAGAACACCGGCCGGGACGCTCAAAAGCAATGTAGGCAAAAAAGCCAGAAGGGTAACAAGTGCCATGTCCGCGGCACTCCCAGTCCGCTCAAACACATATACCCCCAGAGCAAAACTAGTCAAACCTCCACCTATAGAGGACACAAATTCACCTGCCCATATCAAAAGAAAACGATCAAAATTGTGTTTACTACTCATATATATCTCCTTTCGCTTTAGACCGACTGTCTGTCGATACTGTTGTGATAAAAAATAGAAAGCATAATATACAGCTTTCTATTCTTTTATTGCTTACAATTTCTTTCCCTAATTGTCTTTTCTAATCATCCCACTTCCATGAAAAATCTCCATGATTGTCTCCTGCAGACTTCCTTCTTTCATTCCCATAAGCCGCTCCACATTGTAGATAAAGCCTGCAATTTTCTTTTCCCTTTGCTCCGGACTGAATTCTGCTATATTCAATTCATCAAAAGCGGTATTTGCATAGAGCATCGTCATCTCCACCACTGCTTCCGGATACTGTGTATGACAGATTCCCTGTTCTATGCCCTCCTCCAGCAGCTTCGTAAGAATCGGATTGATTCCCATTAATAATGTTGTCTGCATCTTTTGGTGCATCAGCGCATTTTGTGGACGGTGTACCTGCTCCATTACTTCGTGTCCAATCTTCGTATCCACATTCAAAGACATAATCGCTTTTGTAAGACGCTCAAGCACCGGCAACTGTTTATTCCAAGCAATTTCTCTTGCATCCTGCATCAGCCGTTTTGTTATTCGCTCAATTACGCCATCCAGGATTTCTTCCTTAGATTTGAAGTGATAATAAAGAGTTCCTCTTGCGATTCCTACTGCATCCAATATGTCACCTGTGCTGGTGTTATCAAAGCCCTTGGTAGCAAACAGATTTTCTGCGGCATCTAAAATTTCTTCTTTTCTTTCTTCTGCTTCCTTTACTACTCGCATATTTCTCTTCCCTCACTTTACAATCAAGCCAATCGACCGACTATCTGTCGGTTAAAGTCTACACAAAATTTGCCCAGTTGTCAACCTTGTTTTGTCATCCTGATGTTTCCCCATGTAGCTGTTGGTATGGTTGATAACTTAAATCATAAACCAGGTCGAGAGTCAAGGCTTTTTAGAAATATTGGCTGTTTTTTATTCTACTGAATTCTACTATAGTGGTGTAATCGCAGAAATTGCTACATACATCTCAAGCCCAACAAATAAAACCAGAGCGACTGCTGTAAATAAATAAAGATACTGCTTCTTTTCACATCTATGATTTCTAATATATGCCCCCACCGATTTTCTTTTTTTCCATAAGATGATAACAGAAATGATTGCACCAAGAATAAACAGTGCATAGATAATTCCATTCTGCACCTGCTCGCTGAAACCACTGATTAAATAACTCAACAGGTCGCATAACACCATATTATTTATAATATGAAGCACAATTGACCAGACAATGGAATATTCCATTGCTACATATCCCAAAAGCAAACCTACGCCAGTTGCAAAGATTCCCTGTGGGAGATTTCCATGCATAATTCCAAACAATACAGACGAAACAATAAGTGCAAACATCTTACCGTATTTCTGAAAACTATGTAATACCAGCCCCCGGTAAATTAATTCCTCCACAATAGGTCCCACCAGGCATGCGTAGATAAACATGGAAATGGTGGTGCTTTGCGAAGTTGCCGCTTCAATACTTTCAGTCGCAGTCAATCCAAAGCGATTTAATCCCAGCTCCAACGCCGTCCCCAACAAATCAAACAGAAGCTGTGTTCCAAGAAATAGGCACACAAACTGTAACAGACGCTTTGCCGTCATTTTTCGCTTTTCCAGAAACATTTCCTTAGGCTTTATCGTTTTCCTAAAAAAGAAAAATAAAAAAGCAGTTCCAAGTGCCACAGCTATAATTGTGGAAACGGCATATTCCGTAAATTGAACCAGATATTCATCCACAAATGCATCGTATAATACCTCATTTTCCTGCAACTTAGGGTTGCGCAGCAATGCAAATACCATATCAAATGCAATATGAGCACCCACTACAAGAAGTAATATCCCTTCATAAAGCAGCAAACCGATGCCGACACGATTTGCCGTTTTTCTAATTTGTTTTTTATCCATTTTCATTTCCTCCATTTATTTTTCTACATCTTAGTATTTTTTTATTAATAAATGTGGAAAATGTTGTGAAATGCCTTAAATCTGTTGTGATTGATTCATCAACATTATCTCAAGGGCAAAAACTCTGCTGTTTTCCGTTTGTTCCATGTGTGCTGCCATATTCCCATGATATTTTTCCACCGTCATTCGGATATTCTGCAAGCCGAAACCATGATTGACATTATCTTTCTTGGTGGTCTTCGCATGCTTTTGCCTGCCTTCTAACATCGGATTTGTAAATTGCAAAAATAAAATATCACCCTGATTCTGTATTTTTAAATGCATCCATTTCTGCCGTTCCTCCATCATCAGGGACACTGCTTCTATCGCATTATCAATGGCATTTGAAAAAATCGTGCAGATGTCAATTGCCTCCATCTGCAAGTTTTTGGGCATTTGTCCTTCAATTTCAAAGCGAATTCCGCATTTTTTTGCATACTGATTTTTTTCATTGCAAATCGCATCTGCAATATGGTTTCCACAATATAATTCCATATCTGTCCGTCCCACAGAGACATTCAGTTTTTCTAAGTAACTGCGGATTTCCTCTAAATTGTTTTCATTTGCCAGATGCATAATGGTTTGCAAATGATTTTTCATATCGTGGCGGATTCTTCTCGTTTCTATCTGGCTTTCCTGATATGCCTGAAAATGCTTTAGCTCTGCCCTCAGATACCGTTCGTTTAGTTCGGCAAGGCCCTTGTAATACGCTCTTTTGTTTCCCTGCATCACCAATACGATAACCGTTACCGTCAGCACAAGCGTGATAAAAATAATCAGTGCAACATACATTCGTAAAACATCATCCATGCTGCTTAGCTGTTCATCCTCTAGCAATGGGAAGGTCACACCATAAATTAATATGCCGACTCCAACCAATAATCTGCTTTCCCATTTCTGCAGTTTTCGGTACTGCATTTCCATTTCAAACCGCTCACGCCACTTTTTCCCTTTCCCCAGGAAAAGAAGCATCAAAATGATTGTGACATAATCCATTACAGCCAGATACTTTTCATTTGACACACCAAACAAAAGCTCTGGCAAAAAAATTTCAAACTGCCATAGTCCTAAACAAATCCCAAATATCGGAATGATTAGAAAAAATCCACGTACCCGATGCTTTTTCCTTGCAAGACTGATGTTTAGCCCCACTAGAAGGAGCACTACTACAATTCTGTCCTCAGATTTCACTAGAAACTCTATTAAAATCAGTATCGGTAGGCACAAAAGGTTTGCTGTCTGCTGCCATTTCCGCCACTTCGGTTCTAAAAAAACATAGTGAGCAATCAAAAGCATTGCTGCCATAATCATCAGCTCACCAAAAATTTGATATATATGCTCTCCTATACTCATAAACTATTATTTTCTCCTCATATACCGCATCATCTGCTCCATAAACTGCTCTTTATTTCCCTTGCTGACCGGAAGTATCGTGCCATCCTCTAACACCACTTGATTTCCCTGAAAGCTCTTTATATATTTCATATTCACAATGTAGCTTCTATGAATCACTACAAACATTTCCCGGGGCAGCTCCTTTACCATTTCCTTTAGTTTTTTACGAATTCTATGCTCTGTTTCCTGCATCACAATGCGCAAATACACATTCTGACTTTCAAAATAGCAGATTTCTTCACAGGAAAGATAGTGCCATACACCTTCCTCTGTGATAACAATTCGCTTCTCCTGGGTTAAGCCTTTTTCAAAAGCTTCTAATGCAGCATACAGCTTCTGATGCTCTATGGGCTTTCCTAAGAAGCGGAAAGCCTGCACCTCGTAGCCGTCCATCGCAAGCTCCGTGTGACTTGTTAAAAAGATAATTTTTTCTTTTGTGTTCTTTTCCTGCAAACGCTTTGCCGTTTCTAAACCGTTTATACCATGCATTTCGATGTCTAAAAATATCAAATCATACTTGTTTTTCTCACATGCCGCCAACAGCTCTTCGCCGGAAGCCACCAGCTGAATCAATACATCCAGACTTTGATAATATGCTTCTAAATCCTTTTTTAGTTGTTCTCGAAAAATATCTTCATCATCACAAATTAGTATTTTCATAATTTATCCTCTAACGCTTAGAATTTCGAAATTTGGGGACGTAGCCTTTTTTTCGAAATTTAGGCTGCGTCCCTAAATTT
>X314_Red_Deer__coassemble_122_pt1 | contig 15259 bp, 11 predicted proteins | sample X314_Red_Deer__metabat2_high_PE_002 | metagenome-assembled genome bin X314_Red_Deer
TACTACCGGTAAATATGCCCATGAGCTGATGGAAGAAGGAAGAACGCAGCCAACACTGAATATTACATTTGTCTACAATCCGCTTTGGGATTCAACAAACTATATTTATTCTATGTATCTTGCAGGAAAATATCTCGATGATGATATTTTGATGATGCATGGTGATTTGGTTTTTGACAGCGCACTTGTCCGTGAAATCCTGTCCGAGAAAAGTCCATCATTATGTCTGATAAATAAGCACATCAGTCAGCCGCCTAAGGATTTTAAGGGCAGAGTTGAGAATGATTATTTAAAGGAAGTATCAATACATATTTTTGACGATAACTGTTATGCGCTTCAGCCGTTATATAAGCTGTCAAAGGAATGTGTACAAAGCTGGCTTGCTGAGGTTCGTATGTTTGTTGAGAGCGGTATTACGAATGTTTACGCAGAAAATGCATTGAATAAAATTGCGGATAAGCTGGATATTAAGGTCATGTCCTATGAGAATCACTATATAAATGAGATTGACACTCCTGAGGATTATTGTCGTGTAAGCAGAGAGATATGGATGGCTGACAGTGGCACATATTTCAGCATAAATTCTTTAGAAATGCTGGTGAAAAAGCACAAAGCCCAAAGACCCTTTGCTATTATGGGAAGACATATTGCAGACAGTGCTGTTGAAAAGCTTTTAGACAAAATTCAGGTGAAAGTCGGCAGGTATTTTGGGGTTATGGAAAACCCAAGCGAAGAAAGTGTCGCTGCCGCCCAAAGGGCTTTTGAGGAATTTGAAGGAGATTTGCTTATTTCTATAGGCGGTGGAAGTGCTATTGATACAGCAAAGGCAGTCAAATACAAACTGCTTGATAGTCAGGGATACAACAATCCTGCACATATTGCTGTGCCCACAACTGCCGGTTCAGGCAGCGAAGCGACGCATTTTGCGGTAGTTTATCGTGATGGTGTAAAATGCTCCGTTACAGATGCCACGCTGTTGCCTGAAAATGTAATTCTTGACAGTGCATTGCTGTATAGTCTCAGTGAGCAGCAGCAAAAGGTATCACTTCTTGATGCACTGTGTCATGGAATAGAGAGTTTAATTTCTCGTAATTCTACTGCTGAAAGTAGAGAATACGCCATTTATTCTATCAAAATGATTCTTGAAAAATATAAGTCCTATGTCAGCGGAAACAAAACTGTTTACAAGGATATTTTTGCTGCCTCAAATTATGCCGGCAGGGCAATAAACATATCAAAAACGACTGTCGGGCATGCTATGAGCTATGTATTGACATCAGATTATGGGATTTCGCATGGCCAGGCTGTGGCATTATGTCTTATTTCAGTGCTTAGATACGCTGAGAAGCAATATCGTCGAAAGGAAGAGCTTAACAGTGTATGTACGGCATTGGGATGTAAAGAAGGACAAAGTGCAGCAGACAGACTTTTAGAGGTTTATCGGAATATGCATTTACAGAATCCATTTGATTTAAGTGATGCTATTCCGGAGATACTTGCCCAAAAAGTAAATGCGGAAAGATTGGCTAATTCGGTTGTGATATTTGATGAAAAGGATTTGGGAGAAATATATGCAGATGTTATTGCTTTAGCTTATACGCTTAAAAATGAAGTTTAAAAAGATTAAAGCAATGATAAAGAAGTAAAAGCGTCGCGCGGCGACGCTTTTTACGTGAGAGAAAAATGCTCATACGTGGTGTATGTCAGGTGAAAACGCTCCGCGTTTTCGGAAGCGTCGTGCCACGACGCTTTTTACAGAAGTGACAAATAATCAAGGGTTCCGCCAGGTACGTTGGTTCCCTTTTCTAAAAGCGAAATCAGTCCTTTTAAGGTATCTTCTATTTCTTCGGCTGAGGAAGGTGCAAGGGAATTATCCAGTTTAACTGCAATTACAATCAGTGCAATTTCAGCCAGTGCTGCCGGATAATCAAAGTGTATTTCTCCACAGGCAATCCCCTGGGAGATGATGTCTGTTAAGACAGGTTTTAATTCTGAAATAACATAACGCAAATATTTCTGATGTAAAAAAGCAAGGTCCTGCACACTTGAGGAATCATGCTTTTGTTTTAAGAATGCGGTCGAGGAACTTTGACAAGCCTGAAACAGCATTGCCATCCGTGTAAAAGAAGAGACACTGGTTTGTTCAGCCAGAGTCTTAGCCGTCTGCAGGGGCTGTTCATAACTGCGCTCAATTAGTGCGTCAACAATGGCATCTTTTGAAGGATAGTAATAGTAGATACTTCCTTTTCCAATGCCGGCTCTGCTGGCAATATCACTCACAGAAATATTTTGTATGCTTTTTTCTTTTAATAATTGCTGTAGTGCATCAAGTATTTTTTGTGATTTATTTAAATCTGGCATATGAAAGAGCCGCCTTTCTTTTTGTTGTCAGGATTTATATTAGGTAATTGTAACATACCAAAAAACGATGAACAATATGGAATAATTATACAAAAAAACGTTTTTTTTTACAGATAATTTTAGATTAAACGTAATTGACCGCCGGTCGAAATATATGCTATCATTTCTAAAAAGATGATTCGACCAACGGTCGATAAAAGAAAAGCTTAGGAGGGGAACATGACATACGCAGATTTTTTTTATGAAATCAAAAACCGATTTATGGGAGCAGATGTAAGTGATATTAAAGAGCATCTTGCTTATCAGTTTAATATCGAGGATGAAGAAGCCGGCGGCATTTTTTATGTGGAAGTAAAGGATGGAGAGCTTTTTGTTGAGCCATATGAATTTTATGACAGAGATGCAATGTTTGTGGCAAGCCCGGAAACATTCATGAAAATTGCAGAGGGAAAAATGGACCCAATTATGGCATTTACTATGCAGAAATTAAAAGTAGAAGGAAATATTGATAAAGCTCTTAGATTAAAAGAACTTATAGATTTAAAACAGAAGCAGGCAGAACAGAAATAATGTTTGAGATGTTTTAGGTGGAGGAAACATGAAAATTTTAGGAATTGGAATCGTATGTGCGGGGGCACTTGTGGCAGGTGGATTGATTGAAACAGTTTATTTTTATGGAAGAACTATGAAAAGGCAGAGAGCAAAAGTGGAACGTACTATAAAAATGGCTGGTACAGACTGGTCACAGTACTCAGACATTTTAGCAGAAAGAAAAGCATTTATGATGGAGCAACCACATGAGGAGGTTTATCAGACATCCTTTGACGGATTAAAGCTTCATGCTACATATTTTCCATCAATCAAAGAAAATACAAAAAAGAGAGTCGTTATCTGTTTCCACGGATATACCAGCAGAAGCCTGGCGGATTTTACCGGATTGACAGATTATTATCTACGCAATGGATACGCTATGCTGCACCCGGATGCCAGAGCGCATGGAGACAGCGAGGGCAAGTATATTGGTTTTGGATGTTTAGACAGAAAAGATGCACTCATGTGGGTTAATTGGGTGATTGAAAAATGTGGTGAAGATGTTGAAATTTTACTTCATGGAATTTCTATGGGTGGAGCAACTGTATTAATGGCAAGCGGCTTGGATTTGCCGCCTCAGGTAAAGGGAATCATATCAGATTGTGCTTTTTCATCTCCAAAAGAGGTATTTACTCACGTATTAAAGACGATGTACCATCTTCCATCATTCCCTGTGATGCAGGGCGCAGATATTTTAAATAGAAAACTGGCCGGATATGGCATGGATGAATGTAATGCCAAAAGAGAAGTAGCCAAAGCTAAGGTACCTATTTTATTTATTCATGGTTCGAAAGATACATTTGTTCCAACGAGCATGTGTCATGAGATTTATAACTGCTGTGCATCACCTAAGAAAAAAGTAATTGTGGAGGATGCTGCGCATGCGGAGAGTTACTTTAAAGATATGGAGACATATGAAAAGGCGTTAGATGAATTTACAAAAGATTTGTAAAAAGAGGGAGAGAATAGCATGAAAACAAGAAATGGTTATAAAACATATCCGTTGACCGTGGCACAGAAATTCCATTTTTATTATTTGGATTATTGCCCGAAAAAAGAGGTTGTAAATGTTGGAACAAGTCTTACAATTGAGTATGAACTTGATATTGATGTGTTAAGACAGTCAATTTATAAAGCATACGAGCGATGTGAATCAATGCGTCTGCGTTTTGCTTATGATAAAAAAGAAAAGCAATGGTATCAGTATGTCGTAGAGAAAGAGGAACGGGAAATAGAGTATGTTGATTTTACCGGAAAAACGATGGAAGAGGCAGAGGCTGTAATGAAGTCATGGACAGAGGTTCCATTTGTACGCGAAGATTCACCTATGAACCGGGTTGTAATAATTAAAACCCCGGATGGAAATCAGGGAATTTATCTTCTTGGTGACCATCTGACAATAGATGCCCAGTCGCTGATTTGCTTTTTACGAGACGTGATTGAGCTTTATTGTAACACTATGTATGAAGGTGTGGAATATCCAAAGGAGATGCGCTCTTATATTGAGCAGGTAGAAAAAGATTTGGCATATGAAGCAGGAAGCAAGGCACAGCAGAGAGACAGAGAATTTTTCTATAATCTGATTGCACAGTCAGAGCCTATCTATAATGGTATCGATGGTCCGAGAGCACTTGAGGAAGAACGTAAGAAAAATCCAAATGCGAGAGCTGCTTTAAATGTTTCTCAGAGTGTAGACGCAGCCCTTGATATTTTCCACTTGGAAGAAGAGCCAACTACCCGTTTGATGAGATTCTGTGAGGAGCAGCATATTTCTTTACAGTGTCTGTTAATTATGGGAATTCGTACTTATTTACAGAAGATGAATGGAAATGATGACGTATCAATTAATGTGGCTTATGCAAGAAGAGCAACCTTAGCAGAGAAAAAATCCGGTGGTACAAGAATCCATTCATTCCCATTTAGAACGATTATCTCAGAGGATATGACCTTCCTTGAAGGAATTCATGTGATTCGCGATGCTCAGAATGAGACATTCAGACACACAAACTTTGACCCGGTAGAGTATTTTGCATACAGAAGCAAGTTGTATCCAACAGAGCCGGGCAGAACCTACGAACCAATGTCACTGACTTATCAGCCAATGACATTAAAAGAAAAAGGTTTAAACCAGCTTGGAGACATTAAGTATAAGACAAAATGGTATCCGAATGGAGCAACTACACAGGCTATGTATTTAACAGTTATGCATCGCCCGGATGATAATGGACTTGACTTTAATTTTGAGCATCAGGTAGCAGCAATTTCAAAAGAGACCTTAGAATATTTTTATTATTATTTATGCAAGATTATGTTTAAGGGAATTGAACTTCCGAACTTAAAAATTGGGGATATTATTAAGTTAATTTAGGCTTGGAATGTTCATGTAAACAGAGAGTAGCGGAAGAGAAAGGGGAAAAATTATGTTTGAGAAATTAGTAGATATTATTGTAAATTATGTAGAGGTTAATAAAGAAGATATTAAGCCGGAGTCACGTTTCATGGAGGATTTGGGATTTACCTCATTTGACTTTATGAGCATGTTAGGTGAAATTGAAGATGAACTTGACGTAGAAATCGTTCAGGAAGAAGCTGCAGATATTCGTACTGTGCAGGAAGCAGTAGAATATTTAGAGCGTATTTCTGAATAGTGAGGTGGCGATATGGACGTTTTAAGCAGTAACATTCGCGAATTGCTGGTAAAGTCAGAGGCGGCTTACGGTTCATGGGATGCATTTCGATATAAGGTAAAACAAAAGAATGCTGATGGAAAGAAAGATACTGTTGTTGAAAGTAAAACCTATACACAGTTAAAAAATGATTCAGAATGCTTTTCAGCAGTGTTAGAATCCCTGGGCGAGCAGAAAAAACATATTGCAATTCTTGGAGCAAGCTCTTACACATGGGTTGTAGCTTATCTTGGAATTGTTAACAGTGGAAGCGTAGCAGTTCCGTTAGACGCGCAGCTTCCGGCAGAGGATTTGTGTGATTTAATCAACCGGGCAGAGGTTACAGCCCTTGTTTATGATGAAAGCAAAGCACAGGTAGCAACAGAAGCAGTAAAGGCATGCCCTGGTTTAAAGCATACAATTGGCATGAGCGAAGAAAGTGCAGTAGAAGGTGCGTTATCTTTTTGGAAACTGGTTGGAGAACAGAAACCGGGATTTGATTACAATCCACTGCCGGAAGATTTGGCAACAATTATGTTTACGTCAGGAACAACAGGAAAAAGTAAAGGCGTTATGCTTTCGCACCGTAATCTTGCAGAAAATGCAACCTGCCTTGATATGAAAATTGAGCCGGGAACAGTCATTATGTCCGTTTTGCCAATTCATCATGCATACTGTTTAAGTATGGACATTTTAAAAGCTATTTCCTTAGGAAGTGTTATCTGCATTAATGATTCTTTACTTCGTGTGGCAAAAAACATTAAGCTCTTTGAGCCGAACATGATATTAATGGTTCCATTGATGATTGAGACGCTTGCAAAGAAACTGGAAGAAGCTGCATGGATGCCTGCTCCACTTGTAAAAGCAAAGGTTTTTGGAAAGCAGTTCCATACTGTATGCAGCGGCGGTGCGTATTTAAATCCTGCATACATAGATACCTTCAAAAGATATGGAATCACGATTTTACAGGGCTATGGAATGACAGAATGTGCGCCGGTTATCAGTACTAACTTAAGCTGGAACAATAAAGTAGGTTCGGTAGGAAAACTTATGCCAAACTGTGAGGCAAAGACGGTGGATGACGAGCTGTGGGTAAAGGGTTCGAGCGTAATGCAGGGCTACTATCATATGCCGGAAGAGACCGCTGCCACTTTAGAAGACGGCTGGTTAAAAACCGGAGATTTAGGTTATGTAGATGAAGATGGTTTTGTTTTCTTAACAGGAAGAAAGAAAAACCTCATCATTACTCCAAATGGAGAGAATGTTTCTCCGGAAGAGATTGAAAATAAGCTTGGTGAAAACCGCATTGTACAGGAAGTTTTAGTTCGCGACAGCGAGGGTGTAATCGAAGCTGAAATTTTCCCGGATTATGAATATGCAGCCAAGAAAAAAGTAAAAGATATGCAGAGTACACTCCAGAAAATCATTGATGACTATAACAAGGAAGCACCTGTGTATAAGCGAATTTTTAAATTGAAAATTCGTGAAGTAGAGTTTGAGAAAAACACAACCAAAAAAATTAAAAGATTTTAAGATGAGTATATGGAAAAATCTCACAAGCAGTATGTAGCTGTTTGTGGGATTTTTTTGATATATATGTACGATTGAAGTTCTTGTTATTTTAAGCATAGAATGATAATATAGTACTATATATCCATTGTACAGATATTACTTTGGAGAAGTGTGGGGTGTAGTCATGCAAAAGAAAAAGGGTTTTAGTATTCGCGTGAAATTAATTGGAATTGTAATTCCGATTGTGTTAGTCTTGGTAATTGCATTTTTTACATTGGCAAGAAATTTAGTAATTAAGACTTCACAGGAGAAATTGAAGGCAGAATCACAAGTCTATGTTGAACAGATAAGCGGTTGGGCTAGTGAGATTTTCGCAGAATTACAGGTTTATCAGAATACGATTGAAGAGGGAAATTTTTCGAATGATGAAGAAATTTTAAGTTATCTGGAGACTTCGTTGGATAAAAATCCTAATTATCCGATTGGACTTTATATGGGCGATGATAGCGGAGTATATCTGGATGGTTCCGGCTGGGTACCGGGAGATGACTGGGTGCTGACAGAGCGGGATTGGTATGTGGATGGATTGAAGAATGATACGTTAGCATTTGGGGAGCCATATTATGATTCCATGACCGGGCAGGTATGTGTAAGTGCTTCTGTACTGGTGGATTACAAAGAAGCTGCACGTGTACTGGCAACGGATGTATATTTGGACTCCGTTGTAAGTCTGGTGGCAGCGATATCAGAACAGGAAGAAGAGCAGGCATTTTTAGTTACGAAGGATACACAGACGATTATTGCTCATCTGGATTCGAATATGCTGGCATTAACCTTGCAGGATGCAAATTTGGATACTTTGTATACGCAAATTGGCAATGAATTAGCTGCGGGAAAAAATGGATTGTTGTTTGTAAAGGGCAGCGACGGAGAATACTTAGTATGTATCAATCCGGTAGAACATACGGATTGGTATTTAGTCACTTACGAAAAAGAACAGAAGGTACTTGCTGATTTACATCAAATGGAAGGCATTATGGTTCTGATTGCTGTCGTATCCGCACTTGTATTAATAGTTGTCATTTCCAAAATGATGAGTGGTATTGTCAATCCGGTTAAGAAAATGACGAATGTGATTGATAAAATCGCAGAAGGAGATTTTTCACAGAATCTGGAAAGCAGAGGAAATGATGAAATTGCCCGAATGAGTAATAATATGCAGCTATTTATTTCCCAGATGCGGGGAACGATTTCCGAAATCAGTGATATTGCGGGGTGGCTGGAGCAACAGGCAGTAAAAAATGGTGAAGTATCAGAATCCCTGAAGAATTCCTCAAGGAAACAGGAGGAGGAAATGCAGCTGTTGGAAGAAATGGTGGAGCAGCTTTCAAAAGCAGCAGAGAATGCATCGGTACAGATGGATGATTTAGCGGAATTGATTCAGCATGCAGATAAAGAGGGAGCAGCCGCAGAAGCGTTGATGCAGGAAAGCGTAGTTATGTCTCAAAGTGGTAAAGATGATATGACTCGTATTCATAGTGGAATGACTAACATTAATACCTCCATGACAGAACTTTCAGCGCAGATGGAAAAGGTAGGCGAAAGTGTTTCTCAGATTGGAAATATGGTAGGAATGATTGTAGATATTGCTACCGAGACAAACCTGTTAGCCTTGAATGCTTCTATAGAAGCGGCAAGAGCCGGAGAGGCAGGAAGAGGATTTGCGGTAGTTGCAGAGCAGATTGGAAAGCTTGCATCTGATAGTAAAGTGGCAGCAGATCAGATATCAAAACTTACAGAGGAGATTCAAACGACAGTAGAGGATGCAGTAACGCATATGAATATCAGTGTAAGAGAAGTACAGTTGAATGTAGATGTTGTTTCGGAAGCAAGCGCAACCTTTGAAAAGTTGTATGAAAAGGTCGGTGAAACAAACAACAGAGTAAAGCAAATGATTGAACTGGTAAATCAGGTAGATGTGATTTCGAAAGAAATGGAGGAAATTTCAAAGAGTCAGGCAGATGCAGCAGAACAGATTGCACAGTCAGCGGAAGGTTTAAGTCAGCAGACAAAAAATGTTACAAGTAACAGCTATATGGTGACAGAAGGTGCTGAGACGTTGGAAAAAGAATCTGAGAAGCTGATGAATAAAATTGGAAAATTCAAAATCTGACTTTTAAGCAGGGACGGTTTAGGACCGTCCTTTGGAGTAATAAATCATAAGAAAAAATTAATAATTATTTTATAAAATATCAGCTACAATATAATAGATAAGCGTAATGAAAATACTTTTAATGTTTCTTTAACATTTTAGAAATGATTATCAAACAATAAAAGTTTAAGGTACATGCATGTATCTATGCAAACGAGGAGAATGATTATGAAAATATTGATTACAACAGATTTGTTTACCACTTCCACAAATGGTGTTGTAACTTCGGTAAGAAATTTATGGGACGAGTTGAAGAAGAAGGGACATGATGTCCGGATTCTTACTTTGTCAGATGGTTTAGACAGTTATAAAGAGGGCTCTGTTTATTATATCAAATCGATACCGATAGGATTCATTTACCCGGATGTGAGGATGCCGGTATCATATCACAATTTTTTAATTAAAGAGTTGATTAATTGGAAACCGGATATTATTCACAGCCAGTGTGAATTTTTTACTTTTCAATATGCAAAACGTATTGCAAAACTGACGGGCGCACCTCTCGTTCATACCTATCATACCTTATATGAACAGTATGTTACTTACGTGATTCCAAGTAAACGTTTTGGAAAACGAATGGTACGGCGATTATCCCGTATGCGCTTGAAGCGTGTAGATACCATTATCGCGCCTACCGGTAAAGTAGAGAATGCGTTAAGGGGATATGGGCTGAAAAATGAAATTAATGTGGTTCCCAGTGGAATATCATTGGAACAGCATAACTACAGACTGAACCCTGAAGAACGGAGACAGAAACGCCAAATGCTTGGAATTTCTGAGAACCAAAATGTTTTGTTGAATCTGGGGCGTCTGGGTACGGAAAAGAATTTAGAAGAATTGCTGGAATATTTTTCTGCTATGCTTTTGAAAAATCCAAATTTGACTTTTTTAATTGTTGGAGATGGACCGGACAAAGAAAATCTGGAGAAATTGTCTGTAGATTTGGGCATAGACAAGCAAGTAATTTTTACCGGAATGGTAGCACCATCAGAGGTACAGGAATATTATCAGCTGGCAGATGTTTTTGTCAGTGCTTCTACCAGTGAAACGCAGGGACTTACCTATATTGAAGCAGCTGCAAATGGGCTGCCGCTTCTCTGCCGTCAGGATGATTGTCTGCATAATGTAATTAAGGATGGAGTAAACGGTTACGAATATACGTCGATTGATGAATTTATAAGTAAATTAAACATCATTCTTGAAAATTCAGAATGGCGTATCAGCGCGGGAAAAAACAGTGAAAAAATTGCAAAATCCTTTGGTAAAAGTCAATTTGTAGATACAATGGAAAATATTTATGAATCTGTTAAGCATTATAGCGCGTAAAAAACTAATTGGGAAATCATAAGAAAAATTTAATATATTTTTATAATGAAATTCGCTATAATTAATAAAGTAAAAATGTATTCAGGAATATGAATAGTCTGTTTCTGAATATAATAACAGAACAAAGGATAAGAAAGGGGATTATGGAAATGTTTGATTTTATTTCCGCACCACTTATTGTGGGAATCATCATAGCAGTAATTGTTATACTGTTATTCAGTATGGGGTATGTGAAGGCTCCGCCAGATATGGCATTTATCATTTCCGGTATCAAGAAAAAATCAAAGATCGTGATTGGAAAGGCAAGTATCCGTATACCGTTTTTCGAGCGTTTGGATAAGTTAAACCTTCGTCTGATTCCGATTGATGTTAAAACAAGCAATGCTGTACCGACAGCAGATTACATCAATATTAATGTTGATGCAACTGTCAATGTAAAAATCAGCAACGAGCCGGAAAAACTCCGTTTGGCTGCAGAGAACTTCTTAAATAAGCCAACCGAATACATAGCAGGTGTTGCAAGAGAAGTATTAGAAGGTAATGTACGTGAAATCGTTGGTAAGATGAAGTTAGAGGAAATGGTTTCCGACCGTCAGAAATTTGCGACTTTAGTAAAAGAAAATGCAGAACCGGACCTTGCAGCAATGGGTTTAGACATCATCAGCTTTAACGTACAGAATTTCGTAGATGGTAACGAAGTTATCGAGAACTTAGGTATTGATAATATTGTTAAAATTAAAAAAGCAGCTGCAATCGCCCGTGCAGAAAGTGAACGAGACATCAAGGTTGCTCAGGCAGCGGCTGACAAAGAATCTAACGATGCAGCAGTGGCTGCTCAGACAGAAATTGCAAAGAAACAGAATGAACTTGCAATTAAGAAATCCGAACTCCAGATGGAAGCTGATACCAAACGAGCTATGGCAGATGCAGCTTACGAAATCCAGAGAGAGGAACAGCGTAAGACAATTGAGATTACCACTGCAAACGCAAACATTGCGAAACAGGAACGTGAAATTGAATTAAAGCAGAAAGAGGTTGCTGTTAAAGAGCAGGCTCTTGAAGCAGAAGTTAAGAAACAGGCAGAAGCAGATAAATATGCAGCTCAGCAGAGAGCAGATGCTGCATTATATCAGCGTCAGAAGGAAGCAGAAGCAAGACAGTTCGAAATCCAGCGTGCCGCAGAAGCAAAACAGTTTGAGGCACAGAGGGATGCGGAAGCAAAGAAAGCACAGGCAGAAGCAGCACGTTTCTCCAAAGAGCAGGAAGCAGCCGGTATTCGTGCAGTCGGTGAAGCCGAAGCTACAGCCATTCAGGCAAAAGGTCTTGCAGAAGCTGAAGCTATGGAAAAGAAAGCAGATGCTTATGCGAAATACAACAAGGCAGCCGTTGCTGAAATGATGATTAAGGTACTTCCGGACATCGCAGGCAAGGTTGCAGAGCCGCTTGCTCAGATTGACAAGATTACAATCATTGGCGGTGGTGAAGGAAGCAATGGTGTAGAACAGGTTGCAGGAAATGTGCCGGTTGTTATGGCAAAAGTATTTGAGAGCATGAAGGAAGCAACAGGAATTGACCTTGCGGATATCATCAATGCTGATTCTTATGAAGCTCAGGTTAACCGCAATATTAACGTAACTGGATTAGACGGCGTGAACCTTGTGGTAAAGAACGAGTCAGATAAGGCTGACATAGACAAAAACTAAGGGCAGGAAGAAAATGGATCGATATGAGTCTAATAGACGATATTAGAAAAATGATAAAGTGATAAAAACAAAGAAAAACCTCAGAACACCTATTATGGTTTCTGAGGTTTTTTAATAGAATTACACCTATTTTACAAGAGCTTCAGCATATTCTAATGCATCTACGATATTTGGACGGAAATTCTCTTCACCAAGTAATTCCACAAAGCCATCTTTTTTCATAACAGACATTGGCTGTTCATTTACATGAGAGAATACCAAGGTGATTTTCTTTTTCTTGGCACGTTCAGCCAGTTCACGTAAAGCTTTCATAGCACTTGCATCGATGGCAGGAACGCTTCTCATACGGATAACGATAACCTTTGTGTACTGCTTGCTGTTAATTTCTAAAAGCTGGTCAGCAGCTGCAAAGAATAAAGGTCCACTGACTTCAAATACACGGATGCTGCGTGGCACGGCACGAAGCTTTTCTGCTTCACCGGGAGTTACATCAGGTTCTTCAGAATATTTCCAAGCCTTAACGTCAGCTGTTTCAGCCATACGTTTCATAAAAAGCATAGCTGCAAGAACAACACCGATTTCAATAGCAACCACAAGGTCGAAGATGACTGTTAAAAAGAAGGTTGCAACCAATACGATAACGTCACTTTTTGGAGCTGTTTTACAAAGACGGAAGAAAGACTTCCAATCTGCCATGTTTGCGGCAACGACTAATAATACAGCAGCTAAGGTTGTCATTGGAATTAATGCAGCAAGTGGCATTAAAGCTAATAAAATAATTGTTAAAGTGATACAGTGAACAATACCTGCGATTGGAGTGCGTCCACCATTACGAACGTTTGCAGCAGTTCTGGCAATTGCACCGGTTGCAGGAATACCGCCAAAAAGACCGGAGAAAATATTTCCAAGTCCCTGACCAACTAATTCAGCGTTAGACTTATGTGTGTCACCAATCATACCATCAGATACAACTGCGGAAAGTAAAGATTCAATACCTGCTAAAATTGCAATTGTAAAAGCAGGAGAAATCATTTCCTGAATCAGCTTCATTGATATAGCTGGAAGCTGGAAGGATGGGAAGGAAGATGAAAGTTCTCCATAAACACTTCCGATTGTATTGACTGGTAATTTTGCAAAATAGGCAATTGCGGTTGTAATAATAATTGCAATTAACGAACCTGGAATTTTATCAGTTATCTTTGGCCAGATAAGCATGATTATAACTGCGCCAAGTCCAAGAAGTGCGGCAACCCAGTTAATTGTTCCAATATTCTGGATGTATGCGCCAACCTTTGGTAAAAATTCAGATGGAACAGATTCCATAGAAAGTTCTAAGAAGTCCTTTACCTGTCCAACAAAAAGTGTAACTGCAATACCACAGGTGAAACCGGTTGTGATTGTATAAGGAATATATTTAATCAGGGAACCGAAATGGAAAATACCCATGAGTACTAACATAATACCGGCAAGAATGGTTGCAACAATCAGACCATCTGTACCATAATTCATAACAATCCCATAAATAATGACAACGAAAGCGGCAGTTGGACCACCAATCTGTACGCGGCTTCCACCGAAAAATGAAATAAAGAATCCTGCAATGATCGCAGTATAAAGACCCTGCTCAGGGCCGACGCCGGAAGCGATTGCTAATGCAATAGAAAGTGGGAGAGCGATAATAGCAACAATAATACCGGAAATGATATCTTTTACCAACTGCTGCTTTGTATAGCCCTTCATGACGTCAAAAAGCTTTGGTTTTAATTCGTTCATAATTTCCTCCTCATTTGTACAGAACAAATTAAGATAGTGCATGAGTATATCCTTCCATAACGGCGACTAAAAGATATAGTCATACAAATCTTATTAAAAAAGTATAAAATTTTTATAAACACATTTATAAATTTTAGCACTGCAAATATTGGATTTCAAGGAAATTGCCTGAAATAATTGAGATTTTACATTTTGCAAGATACAATAAGAATATGGAAATGTTTTTTGGGCAAATTTTTATGCTTTTCTAAATATTCTAAGCAGAATTTAGAATAAAAAATATGTACAGCAGGCAGAAGGATGACGATGATATGGAAAAAATTCGTTTTTGAAAAAGTATGATTTTTAAATCCTATTGACATGGTATGAATTAGAGAATATACTAGGAGAAAAGAGTAGGAGGCAGAAGATGAAAATTTCTACAAAAGGAAGATATGCGTTGCGCTTAATGCTTGACCTTGCTGTTCACAACACCGGCGAGCCGGTTAGTCTTAAGGATATTGCAACGCGTCAGGGTGTATCAGACAAATATTTAGAACAGATAATTTCCTATTTAAATAAAGCGAAGTTCGTAAAAAGTATCCGGGGGGCGCAGGGAGGATATATTTTAACAATGAAACCGGAAGAGTATACTGTAGGAATGATTTTACGTCTTATGGAGGGAAGTCTTGCACCGGTGGCGTGTGTAGAGGATGATACTCCTTGTGAGATGTTGGAAAACTGCACCACAAAAATTGTCTGGCATAAAATTAATCAAGCAGTCAATGATGTGGTAGATCATATGACACTGGCTGATTTACTGGAAAGTGAAAATCATGATGGTTCATGTGAACATAAAAAATGCAGATGTTAAGGGAAAACTTAGCAACTGCATTTTTCTTGATTTATAAGATTCGGGTGTGAAAAGGTCTTTCCATAAAGCAAAAACGCTCCGCGAGGATGCGCACAACGCGCGGAGATGCTTTGTTCTGGTTATTTAGATTCTAATTCCTGAATACGTTTCTTTAATTCTGCAATCATATCTTCTTGCGAGGCAATCGTGTTTTCTTGTGAAGAAATCGTACCTTCCAAGGTCGTAATCGTATCCGCCTGGGAATTAATCTCATTCTGCATTT
>X314_Red_Deer__coassemble_127_pt1 | contig 14886 bp, 15 predicted proteins | sample X314_Red_Deer__metabat2_high_PE_002 | metagenome-assembled genome bin X314_Red_Deer
CTTTATCCATTGGGGAAAAGTCGAAGGAAAGCTATAGGCGTTATTTTGATGCAGGAGCAGACAGATACTTGCTTCGGCATGAGACTGCCTGCGAGGAGCACTATAAAAAGCTTCATCCGGCGGAAATGTCACTTGAAAATCGTAAGGAATGTCTTTGGAATTTAAAGGAAATCGGCTATCAGACGGGCTGCGGATTTATGGTTGGTTCGCCATATCAGACGATAGAAAACATATATCAGGATTTACAATTTATCAAGGAATTAGAGCCACATATGGTGGGAATCGGACCATTTATTCCACAAAAGGATACATCTTTTGCCAAGGAAACGGCAGGAACACTCGAGCAGACACTTAGGCTGCTCTCCATCATCCGGCTGATTCATCCACAGGTACTTTTACCGGCGACAACAGCCCTTGGAACAATTCATCCCAAGGGCAGGGAAAAAGGAATTTTGGCAGGGGCAAACGTTGTGATGCCTAATCTTTCACCGGTGGATGTCAGGGAAAAATATAAGCTTTATGACAACAAAATCTGCACCGGTGACGAGGCGGCAGAATGCCGATTTTGTCTGGAAAAGAGGATAGAGAGCATAGGCTATCATATCGCAGTAAGCAGGGGGGATTTTCCGATAAATACAGGGTAGCGGTTTAAAATTCTCAGTTGCAAGGCGGCTTGCAGTTAGCACCATGTGCTCACAAGAGTATGTAGCAATTGAGGATCTATGTATTTATTAAATCAGGAAAACAGACAGGAGAGGAACATTATGTATAATGTAAAATCACTAAAGGCAGAAGAATTTATTTCAGATGAAGAGATTATGGACACACTCGCGTATGCAGATGCCAACAAAGAAAATATGGAATTAATCGATGAAATCATTGAAAAGGCAAAGCAGAGAAAAGGCTTAAGTCACAGAGAAGCATCTGTACTGCTTGCCTGCGAAATGGAAGATAAGATACAGGAGATATATGAGCTTGCCCAGCAGATTAAAAAGGATTATTACGGTAATCGTATCGTTATGTTTGCACCGCTTTATCTGTCGAACTATTGTGTGAATGGCTGTGTTTACTGTCCATATCATATGAAGAATAAACATATTGCCAGAAAGAAGCTGACACAGGAAGAGGTTGCAAAGGAAGTGATTGCATTACAGGATATGGGGCATAAACGTCTTGCAATCGAGGCAGGTGAAGACCCTGTCAACAACCCGATTGAGTATATTTTAGAATGTATAAAAACAATTTACAGTATCAAACACAAAAATGGTGCTATTCGTCGTGTCAATGTCAATATTGCAGCAACCACAGTAGAAAATTATCGTAAGTTAAAAGAAGCAGAAATAGGAACCTACATCCTTTTTCAGGAGACATACAATAAAAAGAGTTATGAGGAGCTACATCCTACCGGACCAAAGCATGATTACGCTTATCATACGGAGGCAATGGATCGTGCAATGGAAGGCGGTATTGATGATGTAGGGCTTGGAGTTCTTTTTGGATTAGAGATGTATCGTTACGAATTTGCTGGTCTTTTGATGCACGCAGAGCATTTAGAGGCAGTGCATGGTGTTGGACCACATACGATTAGTGTACCGCGTATCAAACGTGCGGATGATATCGACCCGGATGTATTTGATAATGGTATCAGTGATGATATTTTTGCAAAGATTTGTGCGTTGATTCGAATTTCTGTACCATATACGGGAATGATTATTTCTACCAGAGAAAGTCAGGCAGTGCGTGAAAAAGTATTGCCACTTGGTGTGTCACAGATTAGTGGTGCATCCCGTACCAGTGTCGGCGGCTATGCAGAGCCGGAGGCGGAAGAAGAGATTACGTCCGCACAGTTTGATGTCAGCGATAACAGAACCTTGGATGAAGTAGTAAACTGGCTGATGAAGTTACGCTATATCCCAAGCTTTTGTACGGCATGTTATCGCGAGGGAAGAACCGGTGACCGTTTTATGGCATTATGTAAGAGTATGCAGATTCTAAACTGTTGTCATCCGAATGCTCTTATGACGTTGAAGGAATATTTAGAGGATTACGCCGGCGAAGAGACAAGAAAGCTGGGGATGGAATTAATTGATAAAGAATTAGAAAACATTCCAAATCCAAAGGTAAAACAGACCGCGTACGAGCATATTCATGATATTTCGGAAGGAAAACGTGATTTTCGTTTTTGATTAATAATTAAACCTTGATATAATTTGCTGAAAAGAATGTGATAATATCGTTGTAAAGGGCAGAATGTAAATTCTGCCCCATGTTTTGGCAAAAACTATAGTATTTTAAAATATTGAAAAATGCCATTAAAACAAGATTTAATTTGGAGGAATTTATGGTGACACTTAATGAGACACCGGGCAGCAACCGGCTGCATATTGGCGTATTTGGAAAAACAAATAGTGGAAAATCATCCTTTATCAATGCCTTTACCGGACAGGAGGTTTCTATCGTAGCAGATGTGGCAGGAACTACTACTGACTTAGTGTATAAGGCGATGGAGATACATCCCCTTGGACCATGTACGATAATTGATACGGCAGGCTTTGATGATGAAAGTATTTTAGGTGCGCAGCGCGTGGAAAAAACACGCCTTGCAGCAGAGAAAACGGATATTGCAGTGATTCTTATTTCAGCGGATGCTGCGTTAGTAGAAGCAGAAAACATTGACGAGGGCATAGACATAGATATTGCCAAAGAGCTACACTGGTTTCAGGTTTTTAAAGAGAAAAAAACGCCAGTATTATTTGTAATCAATAAGGTAGATATTTATCAAAATAATGAGGCATTAGTTTCTTTTATTAAAAAGAAAACAGGCGAAGATGCCCTCTGTGTCAGCGCTGCAACCAAAGCGGGCATGGCACAGGTGAAGGATGCACTTGTCAGAAAGATGCCGGAAGACTTTGGAAGCCAGAGCATTACTGCAAATCTGGTAACAGAAGAGGATGTGGTACTGCTAGTGATGCCGCAGGATATTCAGGCACCAAAGGGAAGACTGATTTTACCTCAGGTGCAGACAATCCGCGAACTTTTAGACAAGAAATGCATTGTTATGAGTACTACGACGGATAAATTAAATTTTGCTTTAACAACATTAAAAGAACCGCCAAAGCTAATTATTACAGATTCACAGGTCTTTGGGTATGTGTATGAGCGCAAGCCGAAGGAAAGTATGCTGACATCTTTTTCTGTACTTTTTGCAGCACATAAAGGAGATTTGCCATATTATGTGGAAGGTGCAAAGGCAATTGATTCTTTGACCGAGCAATCTAAAATTTTGATTGCAGAATGTTGCACTCACGCGCCATTGCAGGAGGATATCGGAAGAGTAAAAATTCCGCGTATGCTTCGCAAGAGATTTGGCGAAAGCTTATCTGTAGATATCGTAAGTGGTACAGATTTTCCGGGAGATTTATCAAATTATGATTTAATTATTCAGTGTGGCGGCTGTATGTTCAATAGAAAATATATTATGTCAAGAATTGATAGAGCGAGAGCACAAGGCATTCCAATGACAAACTATGGGGTGACGATTGCACATTTAAGTGGAATTCTAGATAAAATTTCAATGCCATAAGTAGTGATTGTTTTTAAATTGAAGTTATAATATACTAACCCCTGTGTATAAAATCTTTCCTAAATGTGAGAGATACAAAAGAGGGGATTAGATTAATATGTTAAGTAATGAGCCGCAGGTTATCGAACGAATGATGAAAAAGGCATTGGATTTTCCTGCATTTCAGAATGAATATTATAGCGGAAAAAAGAACGATGAAGATGCAACAATGATAGCAACGCAGCCTTTTTGGCAGAGTATGCGCTTGTCGAAAAGAAGAATGCAAAAGCATGGGCTTGTAATTGAAGAGGTTGTAAAGGATGAACCGGGAACTTTTATTCGGACACAGAAAACCGGTGAAGACGGGAATAATTTTGTAGGGGCTTTTAAGCGCAGAATTCAAACCCGTATGAATATTTACAAAGATGGAAAGAAGATTTATTCCGATAAGAATCACAAATTATCTACGGTAGATTTTATCAAAGCCAAGGTAGAGGGAAATAAAGCAATCTGCCCGAATTGTGGTGGTGAAGGTTTAATAGCGAGCTTTATAGATGGTTGTGATTATTGCGGATCAAAGTTTTCGGTCCGGGACTTTGAAGAAAAGGTTTCTTCTTATTCAACAGAAGAGAATGCAGCTAAAAAAACAGGCAATGCTCTTAAACGAGTATTAGTGACATCTTTACTATTGTTTATTGTTAGCTGCATAATAGTTGTGATAGCGTTTGCCATTGCAATTGGTCTGATGAAGGAAGAGATGAGTTTGATGCAAAAAACAAATGCATCCATACTTGCTATGGGACTTTCGATGATAATTCCGGTGATTGTGCAGGTCGTATTTTATTTTGGAATTTTAGCTGCGATAATGGCATTAAGACTGAGGGCAAATGAAAAAGGAAGAATTGTAAACGAGAAGATTGTAGAGAAGGTAATACCCAACTTTGTGGTATCTGATTTTGCAGAAAATTTAGAGTATAAGCTTAGGAATATACATATGGCTGAAAATGCCGGTGAAGTAAACGTATTTGCTGATTTTGACCTTACTGAGAGTGTAAATTCTTATCAGGATGTTATTGAGTGCTATATGACGCGTTTGGAATTTGTAAGTGCCGATTTCGTGGAAGATAAATATATTGTAAATGCGAATGTTACGATGCGGGTAAGCAGAATTTGTGGAAAAAGAATTAAAACAGAGAATGAAGTAATTTCAATTACATTATCTTTAAAGAAAGGATGTATGGAGCGAAGAATAGGAGCAATCAGCCGTTATTCGTGTGCCGGTTGTGGAAGTAATGTTAGTTTGCTTAATGGCGGAGTATGTGAATTTTGCCAGATGAAGCTTGATTATGAAAATTATAGCTTCCTTATTAATAGCTATCATAGAATTGATACAATAAAGAATCCATATCAGTTTGTCCGTCTAAAGTTGATAAGAAATTATGCAATCATATTTTTGATTGCAGCGGCAATTGCCGGTTACAATAATGAATATAAGGTCTATATGCTGTTTCATGCAGGTGAATTAGTAACGGCAACACAGGAAATTTTTGATAAAGTAGACACATTAGAAAATATAGATAGTTCTGTAGAGCTGGTTAGGAAGGAAGCCGGTTTTGATGACAGAACTTATCAATATCGAAGTGAAAACGCAGCAGAAGCGATGGAGTCCTATGCGGTGTATCTTGAAGCTGAAGGATTTGAAATATCTAGAACTGGTGCGGGCTATGTGGAATATTGTAAGCTGAATGATATAAATGAACGATTAGCAGGTTTTTATGAAATTAAAATTGAGTTAGAAGAGAATCATATTTTGATAACTTATGAACTTGATGAAGTTGACAAGTGGGAAGAAGAGTAAAAATAAGGAGCTCGAATTTATGATACAGGACATACTACCAAAGCATTTAAGCAATCAGTATCAGGAAAAACAGATAACAGATGATGCAAAAGTGATGAGCTTTTCAGAAGGAAGCGTTTATTGCAGCGGCAAGGAGAAAATGGATTTTTTAACTTATCGCGAAATTAAACAGCATTATAATATAGAAGAAAAAGAATTACCGGAGTGCAGATTTTTATTTTCTATAGGAGAAGAGGATTATTTTTTACTGATGCAGCAAGAGCCTCTTACAATAGAAGGCTATTCCTATCGAAGAATGTTTGAAATCAGGCCGATGAGACCAAAGGAAAAAGTATTTGCCGCCGCAACTGCGTGGCATCTATATGTTTGGTATCGTGACAACTGTTTTTGCGGAAGATGCGCAGAAAAGTTAGTACACAGTAAAAAACAGCGCATGTTATCGTGTCCGTCCTGCAAAAACACAGTATTTCCAAAGATTGCACCGGCAGTAATTGTAGGTGTTACCAATGGAGATAAAATTTTAATGACAAAATACGCCGGCAGGGAATATAAGCGATATGCACTTATTGCGGGATTTACAGAAATTGGCGAAACAGCAGAGGAAACAGTCAGCCGCGAAGTTATGGAAGAAGTAGGACTTCATGTGAAAAACATTCATTATTATAAAAGTCAGCCATGGGGCTTTGACAGCAATCTATTATTGGGATATTTCTGTGAATTGGATGATGATGCAGAAATAACACTGGATGAAGAGGAATTATCAGTGGCAGAGTGGATTGATTATCACGCCATCCCGGAGGATAAAGAAAAACTAAGCCTTACAAGAGAAATGATGACTTATTTTAAAACCCAGAAATTGAAGGAGCATGGTGAAAGTTAAATACGGGCAATAACCTAGAAAAAGAGCAGAAATGCTCTTTTTTTCACTCATACACACAAATTGTAGAAAAAATAAATCCTGTTGACACAATTTAATATTCATTGTATTATTACAATGATACAGTAGTACAAAAACTTTAGGAAATCAAAAGATTTCTTAAGGTTTGATTAATTCAAAGATTTTGGAAAGTTAATATGCTAAAATCGTTGATGAACAAAATAGTGTGCTAAAAAGCATACGGAGAAAACAACATGAGTGAGGAAAAAAAGATGAAAAAAAATGAAGTAGTACCAGGCACAAAGCCAAAGAAAAAAAGAAAGGTTTTCATTGCACTTGGAATTGTTGCAGTTCTTGCGATAGCAGCAATTGGTTCTGCAATAAAAAATATGAGTACACAGGTGGAGATTGTTTCGAATACGATTGAAATCGAACCGGTACAGTACCGTGATTTATCGGAGTCAATTTCATTAAAAGGAACAGTATCCGGCGAGAGTAAGACGAATGTTGTTTCTATTGCATCTGCGGAAGTAACAGCAGTGAATGTACAGGTTGGTGATATCGTAGAAGAAGGAACTCCATTAGTAACTTTAGATACTGCAGAATTAGAAGAGCAGGTCGCTGATTTACAGAAGGATATTTCCAACGCAAGTGCAATTGCTCAGAATGATTCGTCTCAGCTTAACCAGAACTTAAGCGAAGCGCAGGAGGATCAGAATAAAGCACTTTCGAGATTACAGGATTCTATTAATGAGGCTCAGTCCGAGTATGATGGTTTAAAAGCAGATATTGCAAAAACAGAAGCAGAAATTAAAGAGAAAGAAGAACGTCTTTCCAAAGCGAAAAAAAGTTTAGGTGGATTGGATAATAAGTCTGATGAATACAAGAAAATCACTGAAGAATGTGTAACATTAGAAACTTCTATTGCCGGACATAAAGCACGTTTAGAAACATATAAAGCGTCAATAGAAGCAGCTGAAGCAGCGTTAGACTCAGCAAAAGAAAGCTATGAGGATACTTTAACAAGTACAAACAGAGCAGTTGCAGCTGCTCAGAACACCGTAGATATGTCAGCATACCAGTCTGACGGTCGCGAAGAGTTAAATAATCAGCTTGAAAATTTACAGAAACAGTTAGCAGATTGTAATTTGATTGCACCTTGCGGTGGTGTAGTAACAGCAGTCAATGTTTCTGTGGGTGACAATTATATTGGTGGTCAGACAATGATTACTATTGAAAATACCAGTAACATGAAGGTTATCGTAACCGTAGAAGAAGCTGATATTTTGAAAATAGAAGAAGGCATGAAAGCCATTGTAACAACAGATGCAACAGGAGATAAGGAGATTTCCGGAACAATTACAAGAGTTGTGCGTGTGAAAAATCAGTCAGTTAATACAACAGATGTAAATACTGCTTCCGGTTATTCGGCAGAAATTGCCATTGATAATACTGAGCTTTTAGTTGGAATGACTGCAAAGGCAAGAATTGTCTTGAATGAAAAATCAAATGTTTTAGCTGTTCCATATGATTTGATTCAGACAGACGAAAATGGAAAAACATTTGTATTAGTTGCAGAGGCACAGAAAGATGGAAGTGCAAAAGCAGTCCGCAGAGATATTGAGGTTGGCGAAGAAGTTGACTACTATACTGAAGTTACAGGGGGAGACTTAAAAGAAGGCGAACAGTTAATATATGATTATACATACAGTGTGGTAGAAGGACAAATTTTTGCGCCGGAACAGATGTATTCTGAACAGGATTTAGGATTAGCGAATGATACAGCAGTGGAGGCAGAATAGTGAGTGAACCAGTAATTCGAATGGAAAATATAATAAAAAGATATTATGTTGGAAAACCAAATGAACTTGAAATCCTCCACGGAATTAATTTAGAGGTGCAAAAAGGAGAATTTGTATCCATTGTTGGAGAATCCGGTTCCGGAAAAAGTACCTTAATGAATATCATCGGGGTATTAGACCGACAGACGGAAGGCAATTACTTTTTAGAGGGACAGGATGTAAATCAGATGGAAGATGAGGTACGAAGTGTGATTCGAAATAAAAGAATCGGATTTGTATTTCAGAATTTTAATCTTTTGCCGAGAGCAAACGCATTAAAAAATGTAATTGTTCCATTAATGTATAGTGAAGAGCGGGAGAAAAACCAAAAAGAGCGTGCAATGGAAATGCTTCGCATGGTAGGAATGGAGGACCGCGCCGGACATCGCCCAAATGAGCTTTCCGGTGGTCAGAAGCAGCGAGTGGCAATTGCAAGAGCAATGATGAATGATCCGGCTATTATTTTAGCGGACGAGCCGACGGGAGCATTAGACTCCAAAACAGGACACATGGTAATGGATTTATTCCATAAGCTTCATGAAGAACAAGGAAAAACAATTGTGTTAATTACTCACTCTCAGGAGCTTGCGAGAGAAACCGGCCGTATAGTAACATTGTTGGACGGAAATATTGTGGCAGATAATGGAGGTGAACGCTAATGTTTTTTGAAAATATTAAAGAAGCTATCATCAGCATTTTCAGTAATAAAATGCGTTCCATTCTGACAATGCTTGGAATTATTATAGGAATCAGCTCCGTAATTACCATTACAACGATTGGAAGTTCTATTCAGTCAACGCTGACATCCACATTAAATTCCCTGGGAGGAAATACAATTTCTGTTTATTTGGAAGCCCGATATCCGGAAACGGATGAAGAATGGGAGACATGGGTTTATCCAGAGTTAGAACAAAAAGATTATGTGACACAGGAAATGATTGATGAACTCATGGAAACCTATCCAAATTATGTGACAGGAATTGCTGCGAGCAGTTACCTTGGAGATGGGCAGATTTATGAAAACGCAGATATATATGCCAATGTTTCTGTTCAGGGTATGACACCGGAATATATTGAATATATGAAGGTAGATATGTATGCAGGACGAAATTTGACATCAAGAGATAACAGCGAAATGAAAAATGTATGTATCGTTGCTGATACTATGGCAAAAAATTATTTTGGGGACAAAGACCCGATTGGAGAACAGATATCTTTTACCAATTATGATGGTTGTGTTTATGATTTTACAATTGTGGGCGTTTACGAATATAATGCAGCCTTATTTGGAAGAGTAGATACAACAGTTCCGGAAAAAGACCGTTCTACAAGCATGTTTATTCCTTTACAGACCTGCTTTAAACTGTTAGGAAGTGAGCAGAGTGGTTATGAATATTTTAATTTATTGCTAAACCCACTGGCGGATATTGAAGAAACCACACAAATTGTTACAGAGTTCTTTGAAGAAAAATATGCAGACAACAAAGATTACCATGCGTTTATCTACAACATGGCATCTGATATGGGAATGATTAATGCAGTAATTAACGTTATCACAGTTGCAATTTCCGGTATTGCGGCGATTTCCTTAATTGTAGGTGGTGTCGGCGTTATGAATATTATGCTGGTATCAATTACAGAACGTACCAGGGAAATTGGTGTTCGTATGGCACTTGGTGCAAAAAGAAAAACCATTCGTTTGCAGTTTGTGATTGAAGCGATTGTACTTTGTCTGATTGGCGGAATGATAGGAATTGCCTTTGGAATCTTAAACGGATTCCTGTTAGGAAAGGTGGCAGAATTTATTATTCAGAATATGTATTCTGAGTATGCAAGCTACATTATTATGTCAGTGCATCCATCCGCAAAGGCTATTTTATTATCCTTATTCTTCTCCATGCTGACAGGCGTATTCTTCGGATATTACCCTGCCAACAAAGCATCTAAGATGGAAGTTATTGATGCATTAAGATACGAATAAAATCCAGAATCCGGGGACGCAGCCTAAATTTCGAAATTCAAGACACGGCCTGAACTTTAAAAGGCAGCGGGTGTTTTCAAAAAAATTGACAACAGAGGTTTATAGTTATAAACTTATATTAGGTTTATAACTATAAACCTTTTGCTTTGGAAAAATATAGTTTGCATAAGTGTGTGAATGTTATATCTGTAAAGCAGCAATTCAAATTTTTTATGAGAACACATTAACAAAAGGAGGAAATTTAGGATGGAATATCGCATTAATGAAAGCGAATACCGGTTTATGGATATTCTTTGGGATGTGGAGCCGGTGAAATCAACCGAATTAGTGAAAATATGTAATGAGAAGCTTGGCTGGAAGAAACCAACAACATTTACGGTTATTCGAAACTTAAGTGAAAAAGAGATTCTGAAAAATGAGCAGTCAATGGTAACCAGTCTTGTATCCAGAGCATGTATCCAGAAGCAGGAAAGTAATGATTTTTTAGAAAAGAAGTTTAATGGAAGCCTTCCTGCCTTTGTTGCCACCTTTTTACAGGATAGAAAGCTTACCAAAAAGGAGGCAGCGGATATTCAGAAAATGATTAACGAGGCAATGGAGGAGAAATAATGGAGAAGCTATTTGATGTGGTATTGTTAAACAGTATGATAGGGATTGTTTTTATAGCTGTGATATTTGTTTTTCGCCATTTGACAAGGAAAATGCCAAAGCTGTATGTACATATTCTGTGGTTATTTTTGGTAATAGAATGATTGGTGACGGCATTTATTGCGAATCCGGTGTATTCTGTAAGGAGTGCATTTAAAGACATACAGATGGCTGTAACAGCAACATTTGTTGAGTCGGCAATAGTCAAGGCACAGGGAATGTCGGATGAGTATGGAATGACAGAGGCTTATAGCAGCGAACACGACATGAATGTCAGGGAAGATATGTACTTCAATACATATGACAAGGATGTGGTTAAAGAAAGCGGAATAATAGTATCCGATGGACCAAATGCCTATTTTATAAAAGCATATGAGACAGATGTAACTTTGGAGGGTGAAGGAAACGAGAAAAATTTTAGAGATATCTTAAAGGCACATTTTACCGGAAAAAGAATCTTATATTTATTATGGATAGCAGGAATCCTTTTGTTTACGCTAATTTATCTGGAACAGTATTTGAAGCTGCGTCGTCGAATCAAGACAGCAGTAAGAGTAGAAAAGAATGTCTGGGAGACAGAACAGACCGAGATTCCGTTTGTAATGCCGGGATTTCCGGCAAGAATCATATTACCAGCAAATCTGTCGCCGGACAAACGGAAAGATATTCTTGCCCATGAAAAGATGCATATTAGACATTATGACCCGGTGATACGGTTTTTCGCTTACTACCAGTTTTGGAGAAAAAAATACCAGAAGCAGAATTGAACACATATTATATGGAAGAAAACCCAAGCAGATTATCAGTATTCTATTATTTGTGATAGTTCTTTATTTTGGAACTTTTTTCTTAACCGGTGGGAAAGGAGAAGATAAGGAGCCGGAACATCAGGGAGCAGTAGGTATTGCAGAAGAAACAGAAGCCGATCAAGAGGAAGATGCAGCGAAACAACAGTCAACGCTGGAATTCTTAAAAGAGAAAATTGTTAAAATATCAACAGAATTAGAAGCAATAGAAAAACTTCCAAAAGACAGCAGACCACAGGAGCGTTGGGAGAAATTACAAAGAGATTTCGCATCTGCCAAAGAAGAAAAGGTATTATGTATGCAGTAGTGAATCAGGAGGGAATGACAAGTCTTGCTGCGTTGGAAGCATATTTGAATAATTATTTTCAGAAGGAAACAGTGGAAGAGCTAATGGCAAGAAACGTGGAATATGAACCATTGTTTAAAGAAGAAAAATGTAAGATAGCGCTTTTGGATTAATAGGATATTACAACAGTTTCAGCTATCTAAAATATGATAATGTAATGCAGATAGAAAGAATGGAACCAGTATCGGAAAATGAATAATAAAAATATGCGTGTAGTAAAAAAGATTGCAAAAGTTCTATAAATATAGTAAAATTGTATTATTAAATATTCAATGCATTTAGAGTCGAGGTAAAAAATATGGTTAAGAAATTTTGTTTTTGTGTAGTGTTTTGTGCAATTGCTATATTTGGTGGGAATACGGAAATGGTGTATGCAAATACCGAGAGTTGCATAATTGATCCAAGTATTTATGATAGAGAAATATCAGAGTGGATTTCAACGGAAACATATGAAAAAGATGAGTTGGTAATTTTGAGTGATAGAATATATGAAGCAACTGAAAAAGTTACAGGAAAAGTTCCTGGTGAAGATGCAGTATGGGTGTGTAAAGCGGATTTGGCAAATATTAGTGCGTTGCAGAGTTGTGAAGAAATAAAAATTTCTAATGAATCTTCAAAATTAAGAAGCTCCATTGAAACAACAGTTTTGTTGTTTAATGGAAATTTGACGAAAAGCAAATATACGTTTTCTGTTAGAAGTATATTTGGTGGTGCGTGGAGTGTAGGTGTATCTTCACTGATTACATATGATGGTGGAAAACATTCAATTTTAAAGCTAGATAATTTTTCAGATGCAAGTTTGTTTGTGTCAGTATCACAATCAAAAAATTATTATTATAATAACATGACGACTGTGAAGGTTTATATAACAGGTACTTATGATGGACAAGTATTGGAGCCAGCTTCAGACGTACTTACTGCAGAATAGAGAAGTTTACTTTTCGTATGTGTTAAATATTATGAAGGTGTGAATCATATGGAAACATTATGGGATGATTTTCTAGGATATTTAGAAAAGTACATAGAAGGAAATGAAGAACCAATTGAGCAATACGAGTCAGAAGGTATCTATTTTATTTTGTGGAAGAAAGGAATTTCTTTCATTCAAGAGGGGATTAGTCCGGATGCAATGGATGTTTTTTTGGAATATGAGATGCAAAAGCTTATTATAAGTAATGATTTGTCAGAGCGTGAACTTTTGGAGCTTATTGTAATGAAGAAATTACTTTTTAAATTGTACGCAGGAGATAGACTTGGAATTGCTGAATTAAGTCAAAACTTTCTATCAAATGAGTTAAGAGTAAAATATAGGGTACTATTAGAAAAGTTGTATGGATGTAATCATTTATTAGCATCAGAAGAAACATCCAGTCAACTTACACTAAAGATATGCTCAAGTAAGAAAGATAAAGTTAGAGAAGGAATAGAGTAAAAATATTTTTTGTTAAAATGCAAATTGAATATTGAATAAAATAGGTATGTTGCTAAGACCAGAGTTATCGTCTGAATTTAAATCAGAAAGTAACTCTGGCTTTTGTTTATAATTATTTTAGAAAAAAAGCATAATAAGTTATTGACAAAGAAATGCGTTGGTGCTATCTTAAGTACATGGGTGTTAGCACTCTTAATAAATGAGTGCTAACAAACAGGAAAGATAGTAACTGCGAGAGAATCTCCAAAACAAATAGGAGTGAGTGAATGGAAGAATTTGAATTAGGCGAACGAAAAACGAAAATTTTAAATGCTATCATCCGCAATTACCTCGAGACTGGCGAACCGGTTGGTTCCAGAACAATTTCCAAATATACTGATTTGAATTTAAGTTCTGCAACGATTCGTAATGAGATGGCAGACTTAGAGGAACTGGGATACATTTTACAGCCCCATACCTCTGCCGGAAGAATTCCATCCGATAAGGGTTATCGTTTTTACGTGGATCATTTGATGGAAGATAAAAACCGCGAAGTCAACGAGATGAAGCAGTTCGTTATCGAACACACCGAGAAAGTGGAACAGGTATTACAGCAGGTTGCAAAAGTGCTCGCTGCGAATACAAATTACGCAACGATGGTAACAGCACCAACCTACCATAGAAATAAAGTAAAGTTCATCCAGCTTTCTAACGTAGATGATGATCATATTTTAGCGGTTATCGTTACGCAGGGAAATATGGTAAAGAACAAAATGATACCTGTATCTGAAACCATTGATAATGAGACGATGTTAAAACTTAATTTTCTTCTGAATTCTAATTTAAATGGATTGGCATTAGAAGAAATCAATTTAGGTACAATTGCCAAGTTAAAAGAGCAGGCAGGAATTCACAGTGATATTGTTAGTGAAGTACTTGATACATTAGCTGAAACAATGGGAGCAGATGAGGACATCCGGGTTTATACCAGTGGAACAACAAACCTGTTCAAGTATCCGGAATTGTCAGATTCTGCAGAGAAAGCAAGCGAACTGATTTCCACATTTGAGGAAAAGCAGCAGCTAGCAAGCCTGGTAACTGAAAACCTGTTAAATGAAGAAAATACAGGAATTCAGGTTTATATAGGAAATGAAAGCCCGATTCAGACTATGAAGGATTGCAGTGTAGTCACCGCAACCTATGAATTAGGCGAAGGAGTTCGGGGAACGATAGGAATTGTCGGGCCGAAACGTATGGATTATGAGAAAGTAATGGATAATCTGAAAACGTTAAAAAAATCCTTAGATGGTATGTTAGAAAAGCCAAAAGAGGAAAAATAGAAAGGTGGCATGAGAATGCAGGAAACAAAGAACGAAGAAATTTTAGAAGAAACAGTAGAAAATACAGTAGAAAATACAGAGGCAGCAGCTGAAGAAACAGAAACTGTTAATTCTGAAGAAACAAATACAGAGGAAAATGAGGCAACAGAGGAAGAGACAGACGAAGAAGCTAAAGAGGGTGATGAAGATTTTGTTCATAATTTTACTTTAGTATTA
>X314_Red_Deer__coassemble_128_pt1 | contig 14794 bp, 15 predicted proteins | sample X314_Red_Deer__metabat2_high_PE_002 | metagenome-assembled genome bin X314_Red_Deer
TAATTTAAAGAAATGTTTTAAAGACTGACGGTATGTGTGTATGGTGGATTCCTTTAGATTCTTCTTTTGTGTCGCAATGGTCACTAATTGTAAAATATCTTCGTACATAAATAACCTCCATGAAATAATAGTAGTAATAACAACAGTAACAACCCATCATGGAGGAGCACTTGCAAAATAAAACTGCTTGTGAAGGCAGCCTTGTAATGGTATTATTTTCATAGGCAGTAGATCTTTCTTTAGTATTTGGTTTTGTGTGGTAACTTAACAATAATACATTTTAAAGAAGAATCAACTGCCTTTTTGATAAAACAAAAACTGCGCCATAGCCTTCGCAAGCCATCGCGCAGCGATTTTGTTCAATTTGAATTTTCACCAGACAAATGATGTCTGGTCTATATAAATACGGCATTTCTCGCTTTGTGTCGTGTTTTTTATAAAATGGTTTGAGTAATCTATCAGTGAAAGGAGGTAACGACATGGACCAAAAGAAAACCGGTCTTTTTTTAAGAGAACTTCGGAAGGAGAAAGAATTTACACAAGAAAAGTTGGCTGAACAGTTTAATGTGTCTAGTCGAACTGTATCTAGGTGGGAAACAGGAACAAATATGCCTGATTTAAGTGTGCTTGTTGAGTTATCGGACTTTTATCAGGTAGATATTAAGGAAATCATTGATGGAGAAAGGAAAAGCGAGACTATGAATGAAGAAACACGAGAGACTTTAGTAAAGGTAGCAGAATATACAGAAGAAGAGAAAAAGGTGCAGCATTATAAGATGCGAAAAATAATAGGAGGTATTCTCATAGGATTTGGAGCATTTTTAGTTATTTCGGCATTGGCAATTTTTCCGTGTGATAGTAGTTGGGGGGCAATCTATTCAGTGAATGGTGCAATAATATTGTCAGTAGGAATGTATCAGCTGCTTTGTAAATATAAGTATAAGATAATTTATTCTATTGGATGCTTTTTACTTATGTTTGCTCTGTTAATATTTACGGATTATTTAGGCGTGACGTTGGGAAATCAAGTTCCGAGATTTGCATATACAAAGGAATGGAACGATGATAGTATTACATTTAAAGCACCTTTTTATAAGGTTATTTGGCACAACTATAATACTGAAAACGAATATATTGAAGTGATTCGTTAGTAATTAAGAGACAAGTAAAAATTTCAGTAAGCAGGTGTGTTTAACTGAGAGACGAATTTGAAGTTTACGGAGGTCAAGTTGAAAATGTTAATAACGATAATTACAACGATTATGATGACGGTAGCATATTTTCTTCTTTTGTATGGTGGAGTTGCCTTCATTCAAGATAAGAAATTTTTCTCTTCGGCACCTAAAGAGATTCTGAATGCGCTTCCCGAAAGAAAAGAGAGATTCCATGGTGCTCATATTATTGGCTGGTTCATCATTGTTATCGCAATTTTGACATTCATAGGAGCATTTGTCCTTAGTGCATGGAATGGCGTAAGAAACAATTTTGGTTTCTTGGAATTCTTTGTACGATTCCTTGTAATGCTTTTTGGTATGGAAATATTTGATATAGTCTTCTTTGATTGGGTGCTGCTATGCCACTCGAACTTCTTTCCTCGCTTTTATCCGGAGGTTAAGGATATAGTGGGGCCGTATCTGTTTGGGTATAACAAGAAGACACATATTATACATTTTGTTATATATATTCCTATCTGTGCTGCGATTGCGTGGGTATGCACTCTTTTTTGAAGATTATTAACCAGAAGTTAAATGCACAACTTTCAGTTTAATGAATATTTTGCATTTTTAATTGTCGGAAGATTATTCATTATATGAAGCAGTATTTGTATCGTCCCATTCCGGCAGATTAATATTACCGCACCATATATTATTCCCAACACAATTATCAAAAGCAATGTAGTAAACTGCCCCTGAAGTTCTGCAACAGAATGTTCATTTATTGATTCATAATCCGGTTTCAGCAACACAATTGGCAAGTATTCAAGGTTGCTAAGCAAGATATCCAATATAAATGCTCCGAAAAAGAAAAGACATTTTTTATCGGGTGTTCTTTCCGGGTATATCCTTCGTTCTTCCTTTGTTCTGCTATGAATTTTCCAAATTGTTGTGTATTCACTATCATATTTTTATATTTTATGATAATATTACATTATACACTTTTTAGGAGGAATTTGCTTGGGAGTAAAATTTTCAGAAATTGAAGAACAACAGCGTATTATATTACACATTCATAGCGAAGATAAGCAGCTTGATTTAGATGCAATTATTCAAAAACACATTAAAGACAACCTTGCTGCAATTTCTATTAATTACTCTGGTACGCAGCAGTTAGTCTTTGACAATGTTAAGATTGATGTGGAATATTCTCCAGATAATGACATTCCATATATATGGCATAATGCAAAGGTCGTAAACTATAAAGGTAATTATGTAATGCAGCTTACATCTGATGGCGTCCGAAACAACAGGCGCAATTCGTTCCGGGTATCTGTATCTAAAATGGCGTGGTTTAAAATGACCGGTCGGGATACTCAGCAGGTTATGATCAAAGACATCAGTTTGTCAGGCTTTTCTATTTCAGACCGCAAACGGGAATTGGGATTAACTATCGGGGATCAACTATCCATCTCCTTTGAGGATTGGGGACACAAGATTGATTTAGACGGACGCGTGGTTCGTATTGAAGAACGTGAAGATATGATTATTTATGGTATGGCTATCTGCAATATGTGCAAAGATTTATCAGAATATGTAAATAACAAGCAAAGACGCAACCGCAAACAACCATAACCATTCTAAAATAGTATTATCACAAAAAACCCCGACTATTTAAGGTGACCCTAAAAAGTCTAACTTTTTGGGGAGACACCTCAAATAGTCGAGGGAGGTTTTAACTCTCTTCTTTAAGCAATCTGCTCATTTCATCAACCATATCATTAATTGCGTTTGCCTGAGCTGTTACCGACGCAGTATCATTTGCGTTATTCTCAGCCATAGCTTTAATGGAATTAAACTGTTCATTCTCATTTCTAATGCTTTCAACAATATCCTGGTTGATAGATACTGTCTTTTTAATAACTTCCGCCTGTTTACTATGTGCATCACCCATTGTATCAATTGCACTAACTGAAACATTTAACAGTTCGGTCATATCACGCATGCCCTTGAATACATTTTCAAAATACTCATTTTGAGCACCTAATTTAGCAGAATTTTCGTCAACCTGCTTTGTAATCTCTCTAACATTCTGCTGAACTCGCTCAATGACTGTCTCTACTTCCTTTAATGAATCCTGCGTACTATTGGCAAGATTACCAACCTCTGTTGCAACAACTGCAAAACCTCTTCCTGCTTCTCCGGCTCGTGCGGCTTCAATGGACGCATTTAATGCCAATAAATTTGTAGAAGAAGAAATATCACTTATAAGTTTTAATGTAACATCAATTTGCTGCACTGCATCTGACAACTTTTGAGCTATATCAGTGGTCGCCTTCATTGATTCTGATACTTCGCCATTGATTGCATGCAAATCATTTAATAATCTTTCATTTTCCAATGATTTATTAATTAAGTCTTTGGATGTATTTTCGACTTTTTCTACATTATCAGCAACAACTCTTTCCCACTCACTTAATTCGCCAAGATTTGCCATGCTCTCATCTGTTCTTGAACTAAGTACGTTATTACTCTCTGCTAAATGCTCACTTGTTGCCGCTAACTGCTGTGCGGAAGCACTTTCATTTTCAGAAATTGAAGATAATGCGCTGCCGGCAGAATATAGATTCTCAGACAAGGACTGCACTTTTGACAAAACATTTTTAACTTCGTCACCTTTTTCTTCTATCGTTCCAAACATTCTGGTTGCACGATAACTTATAAAGCTGCAGCCGGCAAATAAAATCAAATATACAATTACTGTAAAAATCCACCCAATCAAGTTATGAAGCTTTAAAAATCCTGCCGGGAATAATATCATCATTACTGCATTCGCTACAATAGTAACAACTGCACTTACCCGAAGCACTTTCTGTTCATAATATGGCACAAGTAACAGCGTTGTCACAAAATAATAGTGTGTCAAACAAACATAACTGGCACTGGTACTGGTATTACAAACCGCTGCAGTAATTGCTCCAATTATTGGTGGGATACAAGCATACACATATTTTGCTCTGGCTCCTAACTTTCCTTCTAAAAGCCTTGTTATAATTGCACCCAAGCCCGATAATAGGAAAACGCATTCTCTGATTCCTCCATTCAGAAATAGCATAACAAACGAAAATCCTGCAATTCCCACTCCTAATATGTAAATAAACATAATAGTATTTATTAACTTTTCTTCGTTCCTTGTTGACTGTGTCTGCATAAACCGCTCCTCCTTGAGTAATATAGAATCTCGCTTGCTAGATTCTTGCGCTAACACGCGGTCACATAGCAACATCTACAATTCGCGCATTATGAGCATCCTCGCATGGGCAATTTCCTAAAACAAATATTCTTATTTGCTTCATTTATATTGCATAATACCGAGATTTTTTTTCACATAAGTCATCTTCTTTTGTGACTTATGTCCTATTTATAGATAAATATTATAACAAGTTTATGCATTTTTCAATTTGGAAATATATACAAAAATATCAAATTAACTGACACTTGCTTTCTATCTCCATGCCATCCCTATAACTCCCGCCAGCAATATCATCATTCCCGGCACAACATATTTTCTTGGATGATGCCACAAGTCACTTTCAATGCTATAGCCTCGTATTGGGTAAAAACATTCCAGTAGGACAGAGCCGATTGCACTTAATCCCGCAAAGCAAAGTGCCATTGAAACGGGAACAAGCGTGATACCGCCAAGCTGAACTTCATAGCTTAATAAAAAAATTGCATTTGCAGTCATATTGCAGAGAAAAATAAATAGACAATATGGTACAAAAAAGGCTTTTTTCTGTCCCGGTAAAAATCGGACTGCCTGCTCTAACGCAGGGTCACAGGATAACAAAATGCAAATCGGTGTATTTAAGGAAAGGATTGCAAAGGCGATTGGCAACACCAGCATTTTTTCCATCCCAATGAACATTCTTGGCAGCAAGCAGGCAACACCCCACATAATAAAGGTATTTAGCAAATAATTTTTATGTGTCATGAGATAACGAAAAAAATATTTCCAAATTGAATGACAATGTACAGCTTCTATCTTATTTTCATCAGGATTTTTGTTATTATTAATAACCTTTCTCTGGTTTTCAGTCTGTTTTCCCTGATAAAAGGAATAGGCATCCGCATTTCTCAACACAATTACTCCAACAAAAAAATTAATAAGCAGAAGTGCCAGGAAAAAAATTGGTTCTTTTTTCAGAAAAATTAACACAATTATTCCTGCAAACCATCCAAAACCGATTGTCCGGTATTTTCTCATGGAATAAATGACAGCCGACATGAGGATTGCATTGAGAGCACAGAAAATACTGCACACGATTTCGAATGCGCTCCATTTTGAAACTGCATAAACAACTGCTAAAAGCAACCACGTTTTTGTAGCAAGCGTATAACTTCCCAACGCACCGATATACGAAAAAATGAATTTCCAGCCCTCAAAGGGCATCATGAAAAGATTTGTCATACTGCTTACATTTTCCTCTGAGGAAAGTGCCTGCCACATGACACCCGCCGTAAAGGTGGTGGTCATCAAATATAAAATAAACGGTGCAATTTCAACCTGCAAATCCGCAATGCTAAGACACCAAAATACAATCAGTCCAATAAAAATATTTTTTCCACTTCGCTCATACTTTGCACCAAATAATTTCTTTGCGAAAAATCTAAACATCATTTTCATAACGCAAAGCCTCCCGAATCTGTGTTGCATTTATTTTTTCATATTCAAAGCATTTCGTGATTTTTCCTGCCTCAAGCACCAGCACTCTGTCCGATGTCAGCGTAATACTTTCCAAAATATGGGAAGAAAAAAGTACTGTTCCATATTCCTTATAGCCTGCAATCAGCTGATATAAAAATTCTGTACTTTCAAAATCCAGACCATTTACCGGTTCATCCAGAAGCAAAAGCTGGGTTTTTAGCGCAAATGCCGTAATCAGAAACGCCTTTTTCTTATTTCCCATAGACAAATCTTTCATTAGAACATCCACATACCCCTCGAAATGAAAACCTTTTATCAACTCTGAGACATCCGGCTGCTTTTTGTGATAAGCTGCAAACACATAGGACAAATATTCCCAAAAAGTAAAGTATCCAAAGGAATCATCCTCCGCAAATACGGTATATCGGCTATTTTTAAACTGATTATCACGAAATCCTACAGCTTTGCCGCTCATAGAGATTTCCTCTGCCGAAAAGCTGTCAAGCAAACCGGAAATTATTTTTACAAAAGTTGTTTTTCCTGCTCCGTTTAAACCAATCAGCCCTACAACTTCATTTCTTTTCAAATCAATGGAAAAATCAGAAAGTATCGTTTTTTCTTTTTGATACCACCCACGAAGATTTTTAACGGTTAAAAGCGGTTCCTTCATTTTATTTTTCTTCCTTCTCTTTTTTCCAGCATGTGTATGCAGAATACAAAAACGCTCCGCCCAAGACAACGTACAGTGCTGCCATTGCAAAGTTGCCCGAAACCACACTTGCGATTGCTGCTGCAATCCAAATTAATCCAACCATTCCTCTAATATAAATATGACGCATAATCAAAACCTCCTTAAATCGTTTCCTGTTTGTTATGCTCTTATCTTATCCGAAAAAATGTGTCTCTGCGAAAGTGTCCGCAATCGGTAGGTTTTTGTCCGCAAAAAAACAAAAGCGCTTTTATTCTATTGCCACTCCATGATAGGACAGTGTCGCAACTGCCCTAAAAATCATACCCTCGCAAGTGGTTTTTACCATACCGTCATATTTTTCTGCTGCCGTCTGAGCACTTTTTAAGCCCCAGCCATGCAGTCCTGTTTCTGTTTTTGTGGTCTTAAGACTGCCGTTATCCACAGACAGCGGCTCTGCAAAAAAGTTTTCCACTTTAATAATCAGCATTTGGTTGATACGTCGAACCGTAAGCTTTACCACTTTTCTCTCCGGTTCTTCCACTTTCCTGACAGCTTCTAATGCATTATCTAAAAGATTTCCTAAGATGGCACACAAATCAGCACTTTTCAGATTGGTGTGACGTGGAAATTCCACCTCTACCAGCAATTTCACCTGCTCTGCTGCTGCCGCTGCCATTTTGCTGTTAATCAGATAATCAACCGTTTCATCTCCCGTCCAGACAACTTGAGCAATCTCCCTGATTGGCTCCTGCAGCTCATCAATGTATACCAGAGCCTTATCATATTTTTCATGAATAATCAATTGCCGAATCACGCCTACGTGATTGTGGAAATCATGAAATAATTTTGCATTTACGGAATATGCACGATTTAACTCTGTATAATCCCGCTCTAAAAGCTCCGACTGCTCTGATTTTAACCGTACCACTTCTTTTTCCATTTCATACTGTCGGTTCATATGAAAAACAAGAACTGCCACCAGTAAAATCATGGATAAAATCATCCACACCGTAAGCGTATCATCCTCGATTAGTAAAACCCTTTGCTCCGATAATGTTACCACTGCCATAAATCCGACTAAAGCTACTACAGAACTAACGCGAAAACCATCCTTTTTTTCCATTGGTGTACATTTTATCATCATGCAGGCAATGACAGCTGCGATAAGATGTGTCAGCCAGACACCTATCATTCCCCTGAAATTATCCGGCGCAAGGAACTTCTCGGAATGAAACATAATTCCAAGCCCCGCCGAAACCAGAAACTGCCAGAGGGCAATTGCGATTTGGTAAAAAATACTGATAAAAAGGCTCATTCTGGTATCTGCTTTTTGAAAACGCTTCGCAATAAATACTATCACTACTGCTTCTAATCCTGCTTGATACAAACCAGACAATGCAACAAAATATCCACAGACTCCAATAATCGCTCCCCCGGCAATTCCCAGAAAAATGCTTTTTTTCTCTGGTTTCCCTGCTGCAAGCAGTCGATGAATTAAAAACAAAGCTATTACAATTCGCAGACTTCCTGTCACAATATTAGATGTTAAAATCATTCCGCCCATCATATATGTGCCCCCCAATATGTATTAATCTGTTCTTTCACTTCCTGCAAATGGGATCTGCTGATAGAAAGGGTTGTTCCATTTTTCAAAACAGCCATACCATCCTTAATCTGCATGATGTGTATCATATTTACAATACATCCCCGGTCAATATAGATAAATTCCTCGGATGCTAGCTCCTCATAAACCTGTTGCATGCTTTTGCGCACCTTAGATACACCTGATTCTGCCCTAATACTGGCATTTTTGCCATCGCGTTCAATGTAGTAAATCTCTTTGTAAGGAATCTTTTCTAATCTACTGTTTGTCTGGATTGTATATACTTTTCCTTCTTCTAGCTGAAGCAGTTTTACCGCATCTTCAATGGCATTGGCAAGTCTTTTTTCGATAGCATCCTTGGGAACATAGCGAAAAATGGACAATTCAAAAGCATCGATTGCGTATTCGATGTGGGATGTTATAAAGATGACCTTTACATTTGGCAGAAAAGGCTTTATTTTTTCTGCCACTTCCATTCCCGTACTCACCGGCATCTCGATATCAAGAAGAATCAAATCAAAAAAGAACTTGTCCTCTATAATATCATAAAGTAGATTTTCACTGCTGGTGTATGTGGTAATTTTCCCGATACTTCCACACTTTTTCAAAGTTTCTTCTGCAACCTTCCTGTTTGCCGAAACTATGCTGTTCTCATCATCACAAATTGCTATATGTAACATGATGTCTCTCGCTTTCTGGGAGAATTGGTCTCCCGGTGTTTTGATTAATTATATTATTTTCCATGCACTTGAAACATAATTAATGGAAGTTCCTCCGCCGTATCCTTCCAATAGAAGTCAAAAAATTCTTCTTTCAATAATCTTCTTAAAAGAGGATATATCCTACTGCACAGTATATCAAAAGTCAATATTTAAAACAAACGTACCCTATTCTGAAATACAAAATCACCTTTTCCCATTTAACCGCATATCATACAGTGAGTTCAAAATCTTAAAAGGAATACGGAAATGACACAAAATTATATTACCTTATCTTTGGAAACTCACTTATTTTTTTCCCGAATTATGAAAGAGCACTCATTGTTCTTAGAAGCAGGTTTTCTCTGCAAAAATGATACATGGATACAGAAAGCAGATTTTTTTAGACAACAGTTTGAAGAATTGTTAGCTGACGTGGTAAAAATCAGCAATGGAAGAGTCAACTGTCAGATACTCAACTCCTGTGAGCTGACAACTGAATTTACTCTAAGCGCAGAGGAACGGACAGCATTTCTTGGTGGTGTACCAATCAATACAGACATTACCCGAATGCAGCAAAATCTCCGCTGTGAACCTTGGGCTGGAAACAACAGACGCGTACTTCAAATGGTTCACCAATTAAACCGCCGCTCCCTTCAGCTATTGAATGGACTGATTAATTTCAAGGAAAGTATTTTACGAGAAGTTTCCACCGGAAAACTTTTTACTTTTAACTATCCTTTGTTAATCCAGCACATTCTTAGAGAAGCTCAGTTATACCGTTCGACGGTAGAAAACTTAATGCGCAATCGTCAGATTTCCTATCAATCTCTTCTTGGTACGGAGGAATTCTGGAATCAGATTATGATGGAGCATGCACTTTTCATTCGTGGCTTGCTTGACCCATCCGAAGAAGAATTGGTAAAATCAGCTCATAATTTTGCAATGGATTATAGAAAACTTTTAGAAATGGCAAAAGAACAGGATTGCATTGCAACAGAATCCCTGACAAGAGAAACCTTAGAAGAAACCTTAAAATACCGGGATTTCAAAGCAACCGGTACAAAAGGCATTTTAAACTGCGAAATTTCTTCTATTATTATGCCGCTGCTGGCAGACCACGTACTCCGTGAAGCAAACCACTATATCCGAATCTTAGAATGTGCCCACATGAAAGAGGTCTGAGAAAAGAAGAATGATGGGAGTGTTGCAAAAACGTGGTTCGTTTAGCATACCGCATTAAAAACCGCAAACATCACAATAAAAATTACATTAAGAATCAGAACCGCGATACTCCCCTCTATCTTATACACGCCACCGGATAAAAACAAAATTCCCCCATACGTCGTCTGCAAAAGTGATGAATAATCATCCGCCAGCGAAACACTATCAAAAATACTGGCACACAATGCCCATCCTATAAAAATAATACAAATTTAACCGCCGTTATGATTGTTTTTTCATTCTCTTACCCGCTCTCTTCCAAATCTATATGTTTTTACATATGATAGCGGCATAATCTAAAAATATCCAGCAAAAAAAGAAAGTTTTTCTAAATATTTTACTCCCTCTTGACCCTGACGTTACGTCATAGTATATAATTCATCTTGCTTGTAGAGTTAATATTCAGTGTAAGGGATATAAAAATTCCAAGAATATCAATAACAGAAAGAGAATGTAGAAAAATGATTAAAACTAAAAATACCAAACAGGTAATGGACCAATATGAGACTGTGGAATGAGCATAGCTGAAATGAAAGAATACCTAGAACTCTGCCTTATCGGTGAATCCACCATACCGGAACAAAAAGTTATACTGGATATCAAACGAAAATCCTTAGTAGAACAGCTTAAGCAAGTGCAGGATTGCATTGATTATATTGACTGGAAGCAAGGCTTTTATGATGATGTTTTATCCGGCAAAACCAAGTATTACAGCAATCTCATAAATATCGAAGAATAGTATGATAGCCAATGCAAAACTATCTGCATTGGCTATTATTTTCTCTGCGTAGAACTGAAAGTTTACGTCCTCTATCTCTTTGAAATAGTTCTTAATCTTTTTGGTTTATATACGTCATAACAAACGCAACTCCTATACCCAATATTACCCATTGTATAGCACTCGCACAAAATTCATAAAATGCGCCGCCCACAAAAATACTAACTAAATATACTATTCCAACTACAAGAAATATCATTGCTGTTGTTAATATCAATCTCGTATTACCTTTTGCAACCTTTACATCCTTCTCCATCTTTTCTTTCATTTTTTGGTCTCCTTTCAATAGTTCATCTAAACTGATTTGATAAAGGTCACTCAAATTCATAATGCTAACAATATCTGGCAATGATTTTCCATTTTCCCAATTTGAGATAGTTTGTCTTGAGACCATAATTTTCTCAGCAACCTGTTCTTGTGTTAATCCTGCCTTTACTCTAGCATCTTTTATTTTCTTTTCAATTTCCATCTATGTAACCTCCATCTGAAAGGAATATAACTGATTTCTACTAATTCATCTATCAAAAGGCTTTGACGTACTCTAAAAACCAGTGTCAAAAACCTTTTACACGCCTATAACTTCACATTCATGTGCGCTTTCAGACTCACCATAAGCCTGAAAGTTTCGCGCGATTTACATATTTTCGTAATAATCAATAATCATTTGTGCAGCACCATGATTGCCTGGGGCTTGTCTTATCAATTTCTGAATTTTTGCAATATTATCTTTAATTTCTGTATTTAAAAGCACAGACATAACATATTCTTTAAGAGTATTCTTGTTTACATCAGAATACTCTAATCTCTTTCCTACACCAAGTTTTTCTATACATCGTGCATTTACAGGCTGGTCGGATACAAAAGGTATCACAACCATTGGAGTTCCATAAACAAGAGCTTCCGAAACGCTATTCATACCACCATGTGTGACAAATACATCTGTCATTTTTAACACTTCCAGCTGTGGGACAGAATTGTAAATATGAACGTTAGATGGGATGTTTTTCAGTTTTTTAGCTTCAAACTTCTTACCAACAGAAATAATCACATCAATATTTTCATCACGGAATGCTTCTAAACAATTTTGAAAAAAAGATATTGCTCCCTTTATAACTGTTCCCAATGAAATATATACAACGGGACTTACTCCTTTTACAAAATCAAAGGGATCCGCTTTTCTCTCGTATATAGATGGACCTATGAATTTGTATTGCTCCTCTGAAAATTCTGCTTCATAAGGTTGATATTCACGAAGTGTATATACAAGGTTCAACTTAGGCGGATTATAAATAATCTCATCGAGCCAGTTATCTGTTTTCGTTGAAATACCTTTTGCTATCTCTTTTGTAAATGCTCTTGCAATCCACTTGTATTTGAAAATGGATAATGGTCCTTTTGAAGTGATAAATTCCTGCATTAACTTTTGGTTGGTAACAGGCGCCGTAAAAATTCTTGCTACAGGTTTATTGTACTTTTCTGCAAGATGCTTTCCTAAAAAGAAAAACTGTTCATAGATAACGAAATCAAACTTTTCTATAATACTTTCCGCAGTTGCATACGCATTCTTTATCTGCTCTGAAAGTTGCCTGTGATTATCATACCCAATAAATTTGGCTCCACTTTCTTTGACCTTTGCATCCCAATCAAAAGGCATAAGATATGTTACTTCACACCCTAGTTTTATCAATTCTTGTACAAGCCCAATTGTTGGTACAACATGACCGTGATAGGGTAGATTTATAAAAAGTATTCTCATGATGTGCCTCCTTTGTAAACTTCAAATAATATGTTGCTTTAAACTCTTAGAAAAGCTGAAATTTTCGCATACATTTATCTATTCAAAAAGTTAACAAACTCTTTGTATTATTTCATCATTTTCTCTAATATTTTCATCGCTTTGAGAAAATATCGTGGTTTTTCAAAGTGAATATCATGCCCACTTTTTACAATCTTTCTTTTGCAATTATCAATAAGACTCATCATTCTATCTGCTGACTCATTCGAGTTAGCAGCCCATAAAACTCCATCTTTCCCATATTTTGTTTTAGCCTTCAAATATACAACAGGACATTTTACTAATTTCAGTATTTCTTCCTGCTTCACTCCATCAAACCATTCACCTGTATAAAAACTTTCAGAAAACCGGTCATCAAACTTATCCATATAAACAAATCCTTGGAAGGCTTTATCCGGAACTTTATTCAGTTTTGGAAGTTCTCCCAGAGTTTCTTTTAGTTTTTCTCTTGCTTCTTCTGCCAGATTATGCGCCCAATCTTTTCCAAAATAGTTTTGTCCAAGGTAATTGTAAATATATCCGTGCTCTAAATAATACACAATATACTCCTTTTCCACGGTCTGTTTTAGAAATTCATGAGAAACAAGAAAACCATCTTTATATACAAAAGTATTTTCAAATTCACCCGGCTGGACATTAAAAAATGGTGGATCTTCAAGAAGCACCCCATTTACTAACTTAGGAATTTTCCCCGCAACATATGCGGCTAGTATTCCGCCTGAGGAATGTCCGCTTATTACGCAGTTTTTCCCTATTACGAACTCAATAAACTCTGCTATTGCATTACCAATAATATTACAGCGATATAAGTTGGGATTTTTTTCACTATTTCCATGCCCAAAACAATCTACCAGATATAGAATGTACTTTTTACTTAACTTCTCAAAAAGTTTTTCATAATCTTGTCCACACATACCTTGACCATGTATCAGAACCAGAGGCATTTTTCCTATATTTTTAACAATCTTATAATGCAGTTATAACCTGCTTTTGTATAAAAATCCATATCACTTTCGCTATACATATTTCATATACCTCACTACCAAATTCAAATAATACATTGCTTTCAACTCTTAAAAAAGCCTAAAAGTTTACTTTCTTTTTATATATTTTTTTACAGCTAAATACACTGCTGTAGCAACTGCTACAAACAACCCGCACATACCATAGGAGTAGTCTAGGAGAGAATGCACTAATATCGGTACAAAAATTGAACCTGAAAGTTCAAGATAATAAACAAAAATCATTCCGCCAACAATTCCGCCACCAATCTGGCTAATCATCGAACTTATAAATTCTCCTATTGTACAGTTTTGTAGAATCGCTGGCAAAACACTGTGTGTAACACCAAAAAACACTCCGCTAATTATTATTGCAGCTATTTTATTATATTTTCTTATTTGTAGATAAATAAATCCTCTATTCCACACTTCCTCACCAAATGCTGTAAGAAATAGATAAAAAATGAATTTATAGCATCCCTCTATACTAAAATAATCCCGTCTAAGCAAGAAAAACAATATATATATCCCTAAAAGAATAAGGCATAGTGGAATCTCCTTTTTCTTAAACCCTAATTCTCCCAGATGTTTCCTAAAACATACCAGAACTAATATTGAAGGAAAAATCAAAACTAGTGAATCTTGAATAAACCTATAAAAAACAGTAGTTTTGGTCAATTCCCCAAAAGTAATATAATTAACTTTATTTTCAATATAAGCAACAGTGAAGAAATATGCCAAGTAAACTATTTCATATATAATATATTTTACAATCTCTTTCTTTCTACTCTTTCCTATTTCAGCTTTATCAAGCTCTTCCTTTGTCATAATGCCTCCACCAAATTCAAATGATCACATACATTCAATCGTTCCTACAAACTGAAATTGAACAAAATCGCTGCGCGATGGCCTGCCAAGGCTGTGGCGCAGTTTTTACTTTTTTCTAAAAAGGCAGTGACAGGATTGTCCCAAGATAGTATTGTTAAAGTACCACCAATAACAAACTTCAAACACGGGCTTAGTCCCAACAACTGCCTATGAAAAGAATACCATTTTTATATTGCGTACACAAGCACTTCAAGAATCCAAAGGAATCCACCATACACACATACCGTCAGTCTTTAAAACATTTCTTTAAATTA
>X314_Red_Deer__coassemble_132_pt1 | contig 14112 bp, 8 predicted proteins | sample X314_Red_Deer__metabat2_high_PE_002 | metagenome-assembled genome bin X314_Red_Deer
GCGTGAAGCATTGCTTCGGGAAAATATCGAAAATGCTGCACCGGAAAGCTATTATTCGGAAGCACTTGCTGTAATCGAGAACTGGAAAAAGAATTTTCCGGATACCTATCAGAATTTGCTAATTTTATTAAAGAAAAAATCCTACAATATCAAAGAACTGACCTATGAATTAAAGTTAAATAACCGCAGATATTTGCAGATTTTTACAGAGCTGTATCCGCTTCTTACTGCAGGTAGCCAGTTTGCACCAATGATTCAGAGTGATGCGCTAAAGGTTTATCAGCAGGTATGTCGTATTTTAACAGAGGAATGCGGATATGCAGGCATTTTTCTGGTATTTGATGAATTTAGTAAATATATTGAAGGGCATTCCGTTGAAAATTTCGCAAACGATATGAAAGCGTTACAAGATATCTGTGAATTATGCAATAACTCAAAACAGCAGATGTTTCTTACTATGGTAACCCATAAGAGCATTCACGATTATGCAAGGGGAATAGATGCATCTGTAAAAAACGCGTTCCGAGGAGTGGAAGGAAGAATCAAGGAAATCGAATTTGTTGTTTCAGCCCAGAACAACTATGAACTGATTGCAGACACCATTTTAAAGAAAGAACCGGAATTTTCAAAACAGTATGAAAAGTTCATACAAAAAGGAAAATTACAGCAACTTTTCAAAGAGTCATATGCGCTCCCTGTTTTTAATAAGACATTCCAAAAAGAAGAATTTGAAGAAACAATACAAAAAGGATGTTTGCCGATGACTCCAGTCGCCTCCTGTGCGTTGCTTTTGATAAGTGAAAAGGTGGCGCAGAATGAGCGGACAATTTTTACTTTTTTAGCAGACGAAGGACAGGGGAGTCTTAGCTGGCTGATAGCAAAAGGGCAGAAGGATTTTGTTGGAATTGACAAGATTTACGATTATTTTAAATCGCTTTTCAGGGAAACAAGTGACCAGCCTCAGGTTCATAACGAGTGGCGGAAAGCAGAGGCTGCCATCAAAAAAACTGCGGATGAAAAAGAAATACAGCTACTAAAAGCAATTGCCATTATTCGTATGATTCACAGGGAAGACGAGCTTCCGGCAAGAGATGGGGTGCTTCGTCTTTCATTGGCATGGAATGAGAAGACATTGCAAAATACAATCCAGAGCCTGCTAGAAAAGCAGTTGGTGATTTACCGCAGCAGCACGGGCATTTATGATTTTCGCGCAAATGTGGGGGTGGATGTTAATAAGAATATTGAAAAGAAAATGGTTGAGCTGTCGGCGCGCTTTTCTGTTAGCGAAACATTAGGTAAAATATCTGATTTAGAATATGAACTTCCAAAAAAATACAATCAGGAATATGCAATTACCCGCTATTTCCAGTACGAATATTTGGTAACAGAAGACTTTTACCAGATAAAAAACAGCCAGTATTTATTTGAGGAAAAATTTGCAGACGGAAAGATTTTAATTTTGCTGCATGCATCAGATGCGGATTTAGAAAAAATAAAATTGCATCTGAATAGATTAGGAGATATCCGTCTGATTGGACTGGTAAATGGTAAACCAACCGATGTAGAGGAGCTGCTGTTAAAATACAATGCCGTTCATGCATTGAAAGCAGATGCTGGATTTATTGAAGAGAATGAGATTTTACTGCAGGAATTAGAACTTTACGAAGAAGATTTGGCATTTGAAATCAATGCAGTGATTGAGCGGGATTATCTTCCTGAACATGGAAAAGCAAAGGTTTTGCGGTGTAGTGGAGAAGAGGTTGTTTGCAACAGTAGTGCAGAGTTTAATAATCTTTTAAGCGAAATTTGTGAGCAGCATTATGGATATTCTCCAAGAATAAATCATGAACTTTTGAATATCGAAATTGTGGGAGCACAGTATTTGAAGGCGCGCAATGCAGTTATTGATAATGTTTTAAAAGAAAAAGACTGCAGCAAATATTTAAAAGGAACAAATCCGGAGGCAATGGTATACCGCGCAGCATTTGTACATACGAAGAATGATTTTGGTTGTGAAAAAATAGCTGCAGAAATCAATAATTTTTTCCGTGAATGTGCAGGCGAAAAGCAGTTATTTATCAATTTATACCGTTGCCTGCAAGGAAAAAAATACGGAGCAAGAAGAGGAATTATTCCACTTTTTCTTGCAAAAAAATTAGCGGATGCAGAAGGAACCCCGGTTATTTATTTAAAGAACAAGGAGCTTGAGGTTACTTATGAGACGTTAAATAACGTAAATGAGTTTCCGGAAAGATATGAGCTTTATATTGAGCCGGAGGATGTGGCAAAAGATACCTATCTGCAGCAATTAGAGGAACTGTTTTGTGCAAAAGAAAGCTTTGTGCTTTCTAAACAGAGCAGAATTAATGGAATTATTCAGTGTATGCAGCGTTGGTACCGCTCCCTTCCACAGTACACTATGGTGTCAGAGAATTTTTCGGAAGAAATTCTTAAAGCTGTGGAGGCGTTAAGAAGTCTGTTAAAGCGGGCAGAGGTTAATCCAAGGGAACTGCTCTTTGAGCGTATTCCAGAGGGATTAGAAGAAACAGATTACCAGAAGATAATTGAGAAAATAAGTACGGCCAAGCAGGCAATGGAAGAGAAATTAAGTGTTATGCTTGCAGAAATTGCAACGCAGATGAAAGAACTTTTTGGTGTATCAAAGGATGCCAGTTTAAAGGCATGTCTTAGCGAATGGTATCAGAATCAGAGCCGAGATTCAAAAAAATATATTTTAAGCGGGGCTGTCAGCAGTTTTATGAATTATTTAGAACAGATAAGCACCAATGACGAGGAAGAAATCGTTTCAAGATTATCCAGAATCATTTTAGATATGTATGTGGAAGATTGGAATGATACTTCAAAAGAGGAGTTTATAGCAGCTTTAGCACAGATAAAAAATGAAGTAGAAAGTATTCAGGATAAAAAAGAGAGCACAGAAAATAAGAGCCGGCTGATTTTACAGGATGCAAACGGAAATGAAATTGCAAAATATTTTGATGCGGATGTATCTGATTCCACCAGCATTTATTTGCAGAACATGATAGATGAAGCGTTGGAAGATTTTGGAGATACATTAGAGATGAATCAGAAGGTTGCTGTTTTGGTGCAGACAATTGAGAAGCTGTTGCAGCAGTAGGATGTATAAAAAGATGTAGTGAAAAAGTAGCAGCAACAGATAAAGCGATAAAGTGATAAAGTGAAAAAGCTGTAGTAACAGACTGCAGTCAAAGATTTGAAGTGAAATACCACCTGATGTATTTAAAATGTGTAGATTTACAAACAGAAGAGTTAAACAAAGGAAAAACAGGTATGGAGAATGTTATTTATTTAGACAATGCAGCAACCACATTTCCAAAATCTGAATGTGTATACGAGAGAATGAACCAGGTAAACCGGACTTGTGCGGTTAATTCCGGCAGGGGTGCTTATGGACTTGCTGCTCAGGCTGCGTCCATTCTTAAAGATACCAGAGAGCAGTTATTAAAATTAGCAGGAGCAGAAAAGGTAGCAGAGGTTGTTTTCACAGCCTCTGCTACGCTTGCAAGTAACCAGATTTTTGGTGGAATTACATGGAATAAAGAGGATGTTGTCTATGTTTCGCCTTTTGAGCATAACGCCATCATGCGTGTGTTACATAAGCACCAGAAGGAGCTTGGATTTGAGATAGAAGAACTTGCACTAGATGAAAAAAGCCTAGAGCTTGACTTAGAAAAAATACATTTTCAATTTATAAGAAAAAAACCGGATTATGTTGTAATGAGTCATGTCAGCAATGTGACTGGCTACATTCTTCCAATACAGGAAGTGGCGCAGATGGCGAAGGAACAAAATGCACTTGTAGTTGTGGATGGAGCTCAGGCGTTGGGGCTAATTCCTATTTCGCTTAAACATCTGCCAGTGGATTTTTACATTTTTGCCGGACATAAGACATTATGCGGAGCATTTGGTGTTGGTGGATATATCAAAAACAGTAGTTATCAGCTGAAACCATTTCTTGCTGGCGGTACGGGAAGTGATTCCTTGAACTTAAATATGCCGGATAGTGCACCGGAGGCCTTTGAACCGGGCAGCCCAAACATCGTGGCAATTGCAGGCTTACAGGCTTCAATAGAAGAATTGCGAAGCATCATAGAAAAAGAAGGAAATCCTGCATATTTTTTGGAAACAGAACAGGAACTTACAGAAGACATGGTGGAGAAATTGCAGAGAATTGGAGAAGTGGAGCTATACCTTCCACAGAACAGGAAATATCATGCAGGAATTATTGCATTTAATATCGCTGGCTTAAAGGCAGCAGATGTTGGGATGATTTTAGACCAGGATTACAACATTGCAGTGCGGACGGGGCATCAGTGTGCACCATTGATATCAAAATATTTACACAATGAAGATTATGCGGGTGTCGTCAGAGCTAGTGTTGGACGTTTCACAACCAAAGAAGAGATTGATACTTTTGTGAGGGCGGTACGGGAAATCGCAGAAGGGTGAGGAGAGAAAGAGTATGAGAGCAGAGGAAGCATCATTAAAAGCAATTATTGAAAGTGAACCACATCGTTTAGAAATTCCTTTTTTTCAAAGACGATACGTGTGGAAAGAGGAAAACTGGGAGGAGTTGTTTAGAGCAATAGAAAAAAGTCGAAGTGAAAAGATATTTTGGGGGTCTGTCATTATTAAGTTGACGAATGAATATGAAACGGTCGGAGAATTTAAATATGGCAAAGGATATATCATTGATGGACAGCAAAGATTGACTACGATAGCGATATTAACAAAAGCAATCTATGACAAATTGAGTGAATCTGCAAAAGAAAGATGGGCAAAGGAAAAAATATATAATGACATTTTTTTTAAACCATTTAGTTCTGCAGAGCAGGAAGAATTGCAATTGATAATAAAACACTCAAGAGTGGATAGAGAAGCGTTTGAATATATTATGAGAACAGGAGTGTTTGATTCGAATGTAATTGAAGTTACAGAACAGGAAGAGAGTCAGATAAAGAGATGTTATAGTTACTATCAAAAACGATTGGAAAGTCGCACAGAAAGAGAAATTTCTACATTAATGGATTATTTATATAGTGATGAAAAAGTATTTGTTCTTATCACATTAGATGAGCAAGATGTAAACGAACAGGCAATTTTTGATTCGATTAATCGGGCCGGGCAAAAATTGTATACATCAGATATTATTAAGAATAATTTATTTAAGCGTGTGATGATTTTGAATCCGGATAAAGAAAAAGTATGCAGGTTGTGTGATATATATTGGGATTCTATATTTTGGACAAGTAGTTTCTGGGACGAAACAAGAATGTTCGGAAATGCAAAGAAAAGTCATTTGGATTTTCTTTTATACTGTATTGCTTGTATTTGTTGGTCAGATGAGCCGCTGTCAGAGATTAATGACAATTTGGAGAGTGTATTTGAACGCAGGACACAAGGATATGATATTAAGCAGTTAGAGGAATTGGTTGTATTAATTGCAAAATACGCATTGATTTATAAGAAGTATATTTATGATTTTGGAGAACATTTAGAAGAATATTCGTTTTGTAATGATGATGCAGTAAGTAGATTACTTTTAATAATGAATAAATTTAAAATTCAAATGTTTTATCCTTATGTACTAAAAAGACTATATGAAAATATTTCTACTTATGATGTGAAAGCAAAAGATATTGTATGTGACATTATGAATGATCAATTAAGAAAAGATGCTATTGTTTTAGAAACTTATATTTTTAGGCGGAGAATCTATAGTGCTAGTACATCTTTGTATTCGAAAAAATGTATTGAGATTCTTAATAAAGGAGTAAAAAGCATATTTAGTGAATATAAAGTTGAACAATCACAAGATGGAATTACAAGTGAAAATAAAATAATTCGTGAAAACTTAAAACATATTAAAGATGAAGTGGCAAAAATGATTTTGTTCTGTTTAGAACTTACGAAATGGGATAGTAAGGATGATGTGGGTACATTTAACTATAACTTTCAAGTGGAACATATTATGCCACTTCATTGGGAGAAATATTGGAAATTACCATCAGAGATAGCAAAGGATACACGAGATGCATCGGTAAAAGAAATTGGAAATATGATTCTGTTAAGCCAGTCGCTAAATGGACACATTAAGAACCGAGAGTTTTCAGTGAAGATGGAAGGTGAGATATCAGCGAATGGAAAAAGCAAAAAAGAAGGTTATAAAGATCGTACGCAATTGAAAATGACCAAAGAAATCGTGGATGATTATATTCAAAACGGAAATTGTATTTGGGATGAAAAACGAATTAGTGATAGAACAGAAAAGATATATAAAGAAATTTGCGCACATTGGAATTTCAAAAAAATATTAAAGGAGGATTAGCCCATGCCACAACTAACAGAAGACAAATTAAGAGCATTAATTTTTGAAATACTTAGCATGGAGCGCAAAAATCTGCGCAGCAAAGCAAAAACAGACGCAAGAATGTCGGAAGAAATACAAAAAGTAATTATTGAACATTCAAGAAAGCGTTTTTAAGAAACGGAGGAGAAGGTGTGAGATTTAGAAGTATCCGCATGAAAAATTTCATGCGCTATAAAGGGGAGAATGTAATTGTTTTCAGCTGTGACCCCAAGAAAAATGTAACGGTTGTATTGGGAGATAATACAGTAGGAAAGACCACAATTGCACAGGCATTTCGCTGGGGATTGTATGGTGCAATCTCGATTGATAAAAGAAAAAGTGATGATGATTATCTACTTTTAAATAATGATGTACTTGCAATGATGGATGCGAACAGTAGAGCTAGTGTGTCAGTGGAGCTTGTATGTGAAGATGAGGAACGAAAGTATACCATCAAAAGAGAAATTTTGTATACAAGAGCTTTTCCGAAAATGATGGCGCGTGAATATCAGAAAAAGCTGTCTATGCACATTGCGGATAGGGATAGTGTAGAGCTTGGAGTGGAAGTTGATCCAAACAAAGTGGATGAGCTGATTAATGAGTTGTTTCCAAGAGATTTATCACACTACTTTCTATTTGATGGGGAACGTTGGAGTGACGTAACTGTTGGTGGAGTGCGTGAAAATATTAAAGATTCGGTACATATTTTAACAGGTTTGTCCTCCTATCAAAAGGCAATTTGGCATTTGAAGGATATGGGAAGCAATTCTGTTATCCGCAAATTCAAAAACAAGATTACCGGAAGTGGAAGTATGTATGACAATCTTGAAATAGAATGGAAGAAGATGGAGCGGGATATTGATAAATATAAAGAAAGTATAGAAAATATTGATATTAATATTCAAAATTATGCGCAAAAAGTAAAAGAAATAGAACAGCAGCTTGAGGAAAATAAAAATACAGAGGAGTTGCAAAAAAGGGAAAGACAGCTTCGAATCGTCAAAAATTCTCAGGTAGAACGATATATGACAAATTATAAAATGCTGGCAAATGATTTTAGTGATAAGGCATATATGTTGTTTGCACAGCCGATGATAGAAGCCAGTTTAAAAATGGTAAAGTCGGTTGCCGGTGAACGAAGAGATATTCCACATATGAGACAGGCAAGTATTGATTATATTATCCGTACAGGCAGATGCATATGCGGAACGGAAATTCATTCGGATTCAAAGGAGCTGGAATGTTTGTTGGAGCAGAGAAATTATCTGCCGCCAGCTGATATTGGTTCTTTGCTGGGAGAATTTGAACGAACTGCAAATCGCTGGAATAACCGATGTGCAGAAGCAAGAGAAGAATTTGTACAGGAAGCAGAAAAGGTAGATTCGAGTCTGCGTGATTACGAGACGACAGAAAGTGAGCTTGCTGCTCTTGAACAGAAGATGGATGAAAAAATTGATTTTGGTGAACTGCGTAGAAAAATTCGTGAGTATCGCGAAGAACAGCAGAGATTATCCAATCAAAAGGGAGAACTAAAAGGAAGAATTGAAAATTGTAAAAAACAGATAGAACGCATTGAACTTGAAATGCAAAGCCAGGAAGCACAAAATGAAGAAAATAAAAAATGGCGTGGACGTGTGGAACTGGCGGAGCAGGTTTATGAGCGGATGAGCAAGGATTTTGCAGAAAAAGAACAGAAAATATTCGTAGAATTAAATCAGCTGATACAGCAAAATTTCAGCCGTATGTTTAATGCGAAGGATAAAAAAATTGAGTTGGACAAGCAGTATAATATTCAAATGCTTTATCAGACAGAAAATGGATACCGAGAAGAAAAGAATTTATCCGAAGGTGAAAAAATTGCAAGAAACTTTGCTTTTATCGTAACAATTATGGAATACAGCAGAAGACGTAAAGCAGAAAAAGAAGGTAAAAGTGCAGATTCAAGTGACACACTTCCGATCGTATTAGATGGACCATTTTCAAAGTTGGGCGACGAAAATATTCATTTGATTGCAAAAGTGCTTCCAGAAGTATCGGAGCAAGTAATTATTTTTATGCTGAGAAAGGACTGGGAATACACAGGTTTAGATGAATATGTCGGGGCATCTTATAGTATTGATAAAGATGCCGAGAAGGCTTATGCATCCATAAGAAAGACGGGAGGCGTGGAATAATGGCAAGCTTTGAATTTTTTAAATCTGATTATAAATTTTATGGAAAACATGCAAGAATGGTTAGCGAATTATGGTATATGAATGACTATGAGCATACTTATTTCAAACGTCTCGTAGATATTATTCCAATTGCCGCAATTATAGGTTTTCGAATGAATCGAAAAGCAGATGCAGATTTTGCACCAGTAGAATCAAAGACTGTTTTTTTGCAGCAGATGTTAAATATCAAAGAAGATTTAGATTTTATTTTACAGATGATGATCATGCTTGAACATGCTGCGGAACTTCCACAGGAAGAAGCGGTTAAACGTGCATTCCGAGGTGCGGAGACAAAGGAAGAATATAAAATGTATCAGGAATGGTTTGAGTCTTATGTACGTGGCGGTGTGGAAGAATTGTATGAGAGACTTGTCATCCGAAAATCAGACAGCGATGATAATTTTTATGATAATAAAACAGCAAATCTGATGGTACTTTTAGAATTTTTTTCTCCAAAAAACAAAAATAGTTCTTTACAAATGTAAATATCGATTGTATAATAAAGAGGAATTATATCATACCAAGTAATAACAGGTTTCTACAGTAAGGTAGAACACCTAAAAGCTCTAATGCCATTCCTCGTGAATGGCATTATCTTTTATTTTTACAAATTTATTTAAGCGTATGTAATAAATTATTTTGTCCCAGTAAAATGGTTCAAAGGAAAAAGGAGAAGAAAGTGTATGAACAAAATAACCGTTCCAGAAAAACTAAATTATAGAATAGGCTTAGACATTGGAATTGCATCTGTTGGGTGGGCAGTGTTAGAGAATAATAGCAATGATGAGCCAGTTCGCATTATTGATTTGGGCGTGCGCCTGTTTGATAAGGCAGAGCAGCCTAAAACAGGAGAATCATTGGCAGGACCAAGACGTGCAGCCAGAAGCGCCAGAAGAAGATTGCGCAGGAGAAAGCATCGTTTAGATAGAATCAAGTGGCTACTTCAGGGAGAAGGAATCATTGATAATGAGCAGTTTATGAAGCGTTATCATAGTGCTAAACTTCCTGATGTTTATCAGCTTCGTTATGAGGCATTAGACAGAAAATTAGAAAATGATGAGTTGGCTCAGGTATTGTTACATATAGCAAAGCACCGTGGTTTTAAATCTACACGTAAAGCAGAAAGAACAGAATCGAAAGAAAGCGGTGCAGTATTAAAGGCAACAGAAGATAATAAAAAATTGATGGAAGAAAAGGGCTATCGCACGGTAGGTGAGATGCTTTATTGTGATATAGAATTTAAGATAGAATGCCCTTGGAATGAAAGTGGATATATTCGTGCAGTAAGAAATACCACTGATGATTATAAGCATACCATTTTACGAGCAATGCTGGTGGAAGAGGTAAAAGAAATTTTTAAATCTCAGCGTGCATTAGGAAATGAAAAAGCGACAGAAGATTTAGAAGAACGTTATTTAGAAATTATGGAAAGCCAGCGTTCCTTTGATATGGGACCGGGTAAACAGCCGAATGGAAAACCAAGTCCATATGCCATTAATGGATTTGAAGGCATGGTCGGAAAATGTACCTTGGAACCGGAAGAAATGCGTGCTGCAAAAGCAACCTATACAGCAGAACTATTTGTTGCATTACAAAAAATAAATCATTTACGTCTTGTGGACAAAAATGGTATTTCCAGAGGACTTTCTGAGGAAGAACGTGAAATATTATTCACATTACTTCATACACAGAAAGAGATTAAGTATTCAGCAGTTCGTAGTAAGTTAAAAATTGAATCGGAATATCGTTTTAATACATTAAATTATAGTTCTAAGAAAAAGGATGAAGATATTGTTAAAGCAACTGAAAATACAAGATTTGTTTCCATGCCAAATTATTATGAATTGAATAAATTGATTGGTGATTTATTGGAAGGTTTACCGGAAGATGAAAAAATTGAGTTTATTGATAAAGTAGAAACAATCTTAACATTATACAAAAATGATGACAGTAGAACAGAAAAATTAGAAAAACTTGGGATGACGCAGGAGGATATTGATAAAATATTAGTTTTGATACCTGCAAAGTTTCAGCATTTATCCTTAAAAGCAATGCGAAAAATTATGCCATATCTAAAAGAAGGATTAACTTATGATAAGGCATGTGAAAAAGCAGGATATGATTTTAAAGCAGATTTTGACGGAGAAAAGTCTGTTTTATTAAAAGGAGAAGCAGTTCAGGAAGTTATTCGGGAAATAACAAACCCGGTTGTAAAGCGTTCAGTTGCTCAGACAGTAAAAGTAATTAATGCCATTATTCAAAAATATGGCAGTCCTCAGGCAATCAACGTTGAGCTTGCCCGTGAAATGTCAAAGGATTTTGCGGAACGTCAGAATATCGAAAAGCGCCAGAAGGAACGTTTTTCAGAAAATGAAAAAGTGAAAAAAGAAATTCAGGAATTGGGTATTTTGAATCCAAAAGGACAGGATATTTTAAAATATCGTTTGTGGCAGGAGCAGCAGGGGTATTGCCTTTATTCAGGAAAACAGATTCCTTTAACAGAATTATTTGCACCGGGGTATGATATTGACCACATATTACCATATAGCATTACTTTTGATGACAGCTATCGCAATAAGGTTTTAGTTACTTCTCAGGAAAATCGACAGAAGGGAAATCGTACACCATATGAGTATTTTGGACAGGATGAAAATCGTTGGCGCGAATTTGAAGCCAGAGTGAGCAGCTTTGTAAAAGATTATAAAAAGCAGCAGAAATTGTTAAAGAAACATTTTACAGAAGAAGAGCGGAAACAGTTTAAAGAGCGTAATCTAAACGATACAAAATATATTACAACGGTTGTATATAATTTGATTCGCAAAAATCTGAAATTGGCACCATATAACAGAGAAGGACATAAAAAGCAGGTAACAGCAGTCAATGGTGCGGTAACCGCATATTTAAGAAAACGCTGGGGAATCCAGAGTATTTATGAAACAAAGAACAGAGATATTGATACACATCATGCGGTAGACGCTGTTGTAATTGCATGCTGTACAGATGGAATGATTCATAAGATTTCAAGAAGTACGCAGGCAAGAGAAATTCGCTATGCTATGAATATGCAGTTTGTGGATACAGAGACCGGGGAAATCTTTGACCGTTCTAATTTTTCAAAAGACGAGTGGGATGAGAAATTCGGTGTGAAAATACCAAGACCTTGGGATTGGTTTTTAGAAGAGTTACAGATGCGTTTGGGGGATGACCCATTGGGATTTTTGAATACCCATTCAGATGTAGAGCGAGATATTCGTTATCCAAAGTGGATGATGGAGGAAAATAACAGAATTGTTCGCCCAATTTTTGTCTCCCGGATGCCAAATCATAAGGTGACAGGAGCAGCGCATGCCGATACTGTGCGTAGTCCAAGACATTATAAAGAAGATGGAATGGTATTAACTAAAACAGCGCTTACCGAATTAAAATTGGATAAGGATAATGAAATTGAAGGTTATTATAATAAAGAAAGTGACTGGCTTCTCTATAATGCGTTAAAAAGACAGCTTCTTATGCATAATGGAGATGCAAAGAAAGCGTTTGCACAGCCATTCTATAAGCCGAAAGCGGATGGAACAGAAGGTCCGGTAGTGAAAAAGGTTAAGATACAGAAGAAGTTATCCTTAGGTGTTCCTGTAAATAGTGGAGAAGGAATTGCTGAAAATGGCTCTATGGTGAGAATCGATGTGTTTAGGGAGAATGGAAAATATTATTTTGTGCCGATTTATACCGCGGATGTGGTGAAAAAAGTGCTGCCGAATAAAGCATCTACTGCACACAAACCTTATGAACAGTGGCATGTTGTTGATGATAAGGATTTTGTTTTTAGTTTGTATTCTAGGGATTTGGTACATATTAAGAGTAAAAAAGGTGTGAAAACAAATCTGATTACTGGTGGACCATTGTTGCAGAACGAGGTGTATGCATATTATATGGGAGCAGATATTGCAAATGCAGGCGTACATGGATTAGCGCATGATAGCAGATATAAGTTTAAGAATCTAGGAATTCAAAGTCTTGAGGTGTTTGAAAAATGTCAGGTTGATATTCTTGGAAATATATCTATTGTCAAGAATGAGAAACGTATGGGATTTTAAAACAGTTTACATTTTGAAAAAATACTTGTAGTACGAATGAAATGCAGAGGAGGTGTTACATGGGATTTCGAAATATTAAAATTGACAGCCATGTAAAGTTACATATTAAGAATCAGCAGTTAATGATTGATAATGGAGATGAAATTAGTATTCCATTAGAAGATATCAACTGTATTTTAATTGAGAATCAGACAGTAACACTCTCTGCATATTTTTTGCAGAAGGTAGCAGATTGTGGAATTGCGCTTTATGTTTGTGATGAGAAACATTTACCCAATGCGGTGGTACTTCCTATGGTAAGACATAGCAGACATTTTAAGATTTTAAAATACCAGATTTCAGTAAGTAAGCCTTTACAGAAACGTTTGTGGCAGCAGGTGGTAGTGCAGAAAATCAGGAATCAGGCACTATGCTTGAAACTGCTTGGAAAACCAGAAGCCGATGAACTAATGCGAATGAGCAAAGAAGTACAGTCTGGTGACCGTACTCATGTGGAAGCAAAGGCAGCAGCTTTTTATTTCCGGGCGTTGTATGGTTTGGGTTTCTCTAGGGGAGATGAACATATTATTAATTCAGCATTGAATTATGGTTATGCTATAGCGCGTGGATTAATAGCGAGATCAATTGTGTGTTATGGATTAGAACCATCGATTGGAATGTTTCATCATAGCGAATTGAATAACTATAATTTGGCGGACGATATTATTGAACCATTTCGACCAGTGGTTGATTTATATGTTTCAAGAAAATTTGATATATCTGAAATTGATAATACATTAACATCAGATATTAAAAGAGAATTATTTGAAATTATCAATTTTGATATGTCAGTGAAGGGAGAGAAGCGTATTATCAGTAATTGTATTGATATGCTGGTTGCTAGCTACAGCAGTGCATTGCAGGGAAATCGTGAAGAATTAGATTTGCCAGAGTTGATAGAATTACAGGTACATAGTTATGAATAAGTTTATGCGAATATTAGTATTTTTTGATTTACCCGTTATTACTGCAAAAGAGAGAAAAGCTGCAACAAAATTCCGGAACTTTTTATTGAAGGATGGTTACCATATGGTACAATGGTCTGTTTACTCAAGAATTTGTAATGGAACAGATGCAGTAGCTATGCACAAATCCAGATTAAATCAGAATTTACCAGAGAAAGGTTCCGTTCGTATGCTGACACTTACCGAAAAGCAGTATGAGTCAATAGAAGTCTTATTGGGAACAAAAACATTTGATGATGAATCAGATGCAACAGAATTAATCAATATTTTTTGAAAAAAGAGAAAATTTAGGCAAAAAACTGCATAAAAAGAAATGTTTTTCAAAGAGAAAACCCCACATAATCCTGGAAATTATGTGGGGTTTCGCGTTCCCTATTATACCATACCAAGTAATAACCGGGAACTACAGC
>X314_Red_Deer__coassemble_133_pt1 | contig 14087 bp, 14 predicted proteins | sample X314_Red_Deer__metabat2_high_PE_002 | metagenome-assembled genome bin X314_Red_Deer
AATCCCCTCATGAATGAGGGGCAGGGGAGTTGAGGTGTCGAAGACACTTTTTTATGTTCAAAAATAGGAGAAGAGTGTTGTGGGAAAGGGCAAGTGTCGTCAATGTGTCGTCGAGAAGCGGGGAAAAACTTTTAAAAGAAGAAAATTCTTTACGAAATTGGACTTGAGGGGTATGATGAGATAAATATTTTTTGTAAATGGAGGTTGCATTATGAACATTCAGATTAGACTTGGAAAGAAAACTGATTACGAATCAGTTATTAAAATCATGTCACAAGTACAGGATATGCATGTTGAATGGAGACCTGACATTTATAAACATAATGACAATTTAATTCCTCAAGACGTGTTTGAAAAAATAATAGAAAATAATACATTTTATATTGCAGAGAGTGATGATTCTGTGGTTGGAGTTTTGGAAATCGCGTATAGACACGTGGAGAGTCCTTCCCATATGACACGTGACTTTATCTTTGTAGATACAATGGCAATAGACGAAAACTACAGGGGTATGGGTATCGGACATAAGATGTTTGATTTTTTAAAAGAATTAAAGCAAGAAAAGAATTATAATAACTGGTTATCTCGGTTCCAATGAACTGCATTTGCACAAATATGAAAAGTTACAAATTTGCCTCTATATTATTTAGATGCCATTTATGACCACAGAAATAATAAAAAGTATGTTTCAGAAAAGAAGGTTTAAGAATTTCATACTGGTTATTGAAAGGTTTACAAAAAAAGGCGTACACTTTATTTCTTGACATAAGCATCAACGTGCAACATACTAAGCCTTAAAAATATGCAAGGAGAAAATACCATGTACAATACCATTTTATTTGATTTGGACGGAACAATTTCAGATCCGGGCATTGGAATCACAAATTCCGTATCCTACGCATTGGAAAAATTCAACATTAAAGTAAAAGATAGAACGGAACTGTATAAATTTATTGGACCACCTTTGCAGGAGTCTTTCGCAAAATTTTATAATTTTAATCAGGAGCAATGTGAGAAGGCAGTTTCTTATTATAGAGAATATTTCAAAAAGCGGGGAATCTACGAAAACGTACTGTATGACGGTATGGAACAATTGTTAAAAACACTTCACGAATCTGGAAAAAAAGTGATTTTGGCAACCTCTAAACCGGAAATATTTGCAGTTGATATATTGAAATATTTTAAAATTAAACAATATTTCGACTACGCAGCAGGAGCTACGCTGGATAGCACTAGAAATAGAAAAGCAGATGTGATTTTATATGCGTTAGAACAGTGTGAAATCAGTGATTTATCTTCTGTTGTAATGATTGGAGATAGAGAATACGATATTTACGGCGCAAGAGAAGTGGGAATAGATTCCATTGGAGTGCTATATGGATATGGAGATAGAACAGAGCTGCAGGATGCAGGGGCTACCCGCATGGTAGAAACAGTGGATGAAATTATGAAGTGGCTATAAAACAGAATAGATATAATAAGATACAGGAACAGGGCTGTCGCACGAACGATTGAAAAAATCGTAAGTGCGGCAGCCTTTTTTATGTTATAAGAAAGTGCTCGTACGTGGTGTATGTCGGAGGAAAACGCGAAGCGTTTTTTGAAGCGTCGCGCGGCGACGCTTTTTTACAAACCAGTGGTTTTTTTTTACAAAACTTCATCTATAGATTTTACATTAATACGTTATGCTAATGAAAAATAAAGAGTGGAGAATGAAGAAAATGAAGAAATTACTAAGTGCAGTAATCATGGGGTGTTTATTATTAAACCCGGTATTCTGCTTTGCAAGTGAAGAAACAACAGAAAACCAGTGCCAGGTAAAGGTGTCAGACACCGAAGTAGGTATGGATAAAGAGACAGGCGAATTTTCTTTTGAAGTAACAGTAGATACAGAAGATGCATTTGCAGGTATGGAATTTGGTGTTATTTGTTCAGAGGGCTGTGAAATAACAGCGGTAACCTACAATGTTGATGCTCAGACTACATTGCCAACAAAGGGCGAAGGTGTAATATGGTTTGGATTTTTTGATGGCGAGGATTCCTATACAGAAGATATTGTTGCAACCATAAATGGGAAGTGTGAACCGCAAAAAGAAGCTGCAGTTGCACTTCAGGTAGTTAAACGCTACACCGTAGGCGAGGAAGATTACACAGAGGAACAAATACCGGTAGATATTGTCATAAATGTAAAGACCTCTGTAAATCCTTTGATTAATTTAATTGAATCAGAGGAAGGAACGGATATGAATGTAGGATTTATAATAGCAGTATGCATTGTTGCAGGCGTACTTGTCATTATAATTGCTGCGTTTATATATAAAAAAGTAAAACAAAGAAAAGGGAATGAGGAGACAACGAGATGAAAAGAAAACATGCAAATCTGGCTGTAAAAATTGCAGCCGCAACAATGGCACTGACAATGATGCTCGGAGATGGAAGTGCCGCTGTAACAGCATACGCTGCTGAAGCAGAACAGAAGGATACGGCAATTGTTGAAAGTACTACTGAGACAGCTGAGGATGAAAGCTATGATGTGGTAGATGAAGCAAAAACGCCGAAACAGTTAAATGTTCATGTGGGAAATGATGCATCATCACAGGTAAATATCACATACACAACAATAGCTGATACTTCAACAATGGTACGTTTACATAAGGTTGGAGATGAGGAAAATGTGATTTATGTAGAAGGGACTTCCTATCAGGGGATTTCTAACAAATTCATCCATGAAATTGCAGTATCAGGATTAGAGCCATATACAGATTATGAGTATACTGTTGGTGATGGATTTAATTTGAAGAGTGGTACATTCCGTACAGCATTAAAACAGAACGATACCCGTACATTTTCTTTCGCATACATTGCTGATACACAGGTGTCTAACGCTTCAAATGCAAAAGCACTAGGTGCTACATTAGCTACCGTGAATGAGTTGAATCCGGATTTTGTATATCTTGCAGGAGATACGACAGATTCGGCAACAAATGAAGCTCAGTGGGAGTGGCTTTTCAACAATGATGGATTATATCCAACAGGTGGAGAAGATATGTTTGCAAACAATTTGATTGCTGTAACACAGGGAAATCATGATAATGATGAGTTGTATCAGCACATCAATGCACCGGAAGAAGCAGGAAGAATTGTATACAGCTTCGATTATGGTACAGTAAAATTCATCAGCCTTAACTTAGAATCTGCCAGAAAAAGCGATGATGCAAGAGATAAACAGGAAGCATATTTAAGAGAAGCTGTAAAAGATGCAAAAGAAAATGGTCAGTGGGTAATTGTTGGATTCCATAAATCACTTTACACAGGTGCTTCCCATATTACTGACAGTGATGTTATTTCTGCAAGAAAATTCTGGGCTCCAATTTTTGTTGAACTTGACGTAGATTTAGTTTTACAGGGACATGACCATGTATACTCAAGAGGATTTGTTAATGCAGATGGTGAAAATGCAAATCCGGCAATTGATGAAGATGGAACAATTATTCAGCCGGAGGGCGCACCACTTTATATGGTAGGTGGACACGCCGGTGGTTTGAAATGGTATTCAAAGAAAAATTACACTGTTTCAGAAGGTGACCCATTAGCGTTAAATTACTCTTTCTTAGACGTAAATTCTACTGATACAGGTAGCGATGTGAAAAAAGAACAGGTTGTTACAATGTTAGAAGTTTCTGAGGAACAGATTGATGTTGTTACATATTGCTTCAAATACGATACTAATACAGACAGCATTACAACAGAGAAATATGTATACGATGAATTTAGCGTAAAAAGAGAAGTTTCTGAAGAGGTTACATCTTACATCGAAGGAACAGAGTTAGCAGTTGTGGAAAACGGAGATTCATTAGAATACACAGTATTATTTGATGATATTGTAAATGCAAATGCATTTGATTTAAGAGTTTCTTATGAAGCAGACAAAGTGGATTTAGTATCAGCTGAAAGTTCTTTAGAAGATACAATTTATTATTCAGATGACCTTAAAACAGCAGGAGAAGCAGGCTTGCTTGTTGGTGTTCAAAATCCAATTACAACAAATGAGAAAACAGCAGTTGCAAAATTTAGTTTTAAATTAAAAGATGGTGTGGAGGCTGATGAAGTAACTGTAAAACTGGTAAAAGCGGATACAGTTGAAATTACTGAGACAGAAGAAAACACAGATTCAAAGGATATCGCTTCTACGATTGCGAAAGCAGATGCAAATACAGAAATTTATTCTTATAGAAAAGCATGTGATATTAACAAAGATGGAAAAGTAACTTTGGCGGATTTATCTATTGCGTTATTAAAATATCAGACAGCAGATGAAAAATCTGATGTAAATCGCGATGGAGTAGTAAACGTTTTGGATTACGTTATGATTCAAAGCTATATGGAATAAAAGATAAGAGGATAAATGCGTGTCGAAGAATATTCGGCACGCATTTTTGTGAGGAAAATAAATGAAAAAGATAATAGGTCATGCAATTTTTTTAATTGTATATATGTTTGTGATAGTTGCAATAAATAAGACACTGGTGTACACAAAACCGGCAGATTACCCGGCGGGAATTGAGTATGCAAAGGCGGAAGTAATCAGTATAATAGAAAGTGATATGGGAAATGACCCGGATTATGATTATATTCGGATTGGGACACAAAAATTTGAATTGAAACTATTATCAGGGCCCTACAAAGGAAAAACAGTTCAGGCGTATAATTATGTAACAAGAACCATTCGAACAGAGGGGACGATAGGAACAAAATATATTGTTGGAAGCTATGACGGATTTGTAACCACAATGATAACCAATGCAGATCGAAGTCCGATTGTATATCTATTAGTGGTGCTCTTTTTGGGCTTAGTAATTTGGTTTGGAAAAAGAAAAGGGGTAGCTGCAATTGCGGCACTATTTGTGACGCTTGTAAACGTAGTATTTTTATTTATCCCTTTATTGATAAATGGAGTGCCGGCTATCTTGTCGGCGATTATTGTTGTTTTATTATCTACTATGTATACTATGTTTGTCCTAAATGGCATATGCAGAAAAAGTATTATTGCAACATTATGCTGTACCCTCTGCACCACTTTGGCAGGAGTGCTTGCATATATCGTCGGACTTATGGGAGGAATATCAACATTAAATACGCCGGAAGCAGAAAACCTGCTTTTTATCACAGAAAATACAGGTTTTCGAATTGATAACCTTCTGACAGCCGGAATATTAATTGCTGCGATGGGCGCAGTAATGGATACCAGTATGTCGTTAGTGTCTTCTTTGTTTGAAATAAAGGAGCAAAATAAGGATATAACCAAAAAACAGCTGTTTGAGTGTGGAATGAATATTGGCAGAGACATCATGGGAACAATGACGAATACATTAGTATTAGCATTTGCCGGTGCAAGTATTAATTCGGTTTTAGTATACTATATGTATAGTATGCCTTATATAAATTTGATAAATACAGATTTTTTTGTTGTAGAAGCAGTAAAAGGATTAATTGGCAGTATGGCAGTTGTGTTTTCTATTCCGGTTGCAACGATACTGACGGTGCAATTTATGGACGGTAATAAAATAATAAAATAATAAAATAATCGCACATTTGGCTTCATGTCACGTTATACATTATAGGAAGGAGGGTTTCAATGAGAATTGATATTGAAGAACAATATGATAAAATCTACCGCTATTGTTATTTCAGATTAAAGAATCAACATTTAGCGGAGGACATTACACAGGAAACCTTCCTTCGAGGGTTAGAGAGCGATAGTTATAAAGATACCGGACGGCCGCTGGCATATTTGTATACGATTGCAAGAAACCTCTGTATTGATGAATTTCGAAGAATTCATGTAGAAGAGCTGAAAGAAGAGATTGCAGACCATGGATTTGAAGAAATGCTGGTAGAAAAAGAAGATTTACGACTTGCGATGGAGACACTTACGAAAGCGGAGCAGGAGCTTTTATTGCTACGTTATGTGAATGAGGTTTCCTATGCAGATTTGAGTAGGCTGTATGGAAAATCAAGATTTGCACTGCATCGTGAGCTAGTTAAGATTGAGAAAAAATTAGAGAGGAGGATTTCGGATGGAACGTGAACGAAGGAAGTCACTGGAAGAATATTTTGAACCGCCAAAGCCGGAAAGTAAAACAAGCTTTCTACGGCAGTTTGAAATGTCTAAAATTGATATTCCACATATGATTGCGACACAGGTTCGATATATTTCAAAATGGGTATGGTTATTTTCGAGCCTGTTTTGCATGGCAGCATTTGGTGTGGCAAGGTATGCCGAACCAAAGTATTTAAGCGTAATATTTGCTGTGGTTCCTTTTCTTGTGATGATTTCCGTGACAGAAAGTATGCGAAGTTACCATTATGGAATGGAAGAATTAGAGTTATCTGCCCGTTTTTCACTAAAAAGTATTGTGATGGCGCGTATGGTGATTTTAGGAATTGGAAATATGGCAGTGTTAATTCTGGCAGCATTGTTTTTGGGTGATGGAACCTATTCCAATGTTGTATACATGATGGTTCCGTATTTTTTTACTGCGGGCGGCGGACTATACCTTGTAAGAAAAGTGCGTGGAACGAACGGAACATTTGCCTGCTTTACACTGGCGGTTATCGTAAGTCTTGTGGAAATTATTATGCCGTGGAAATATAGCAGTATTTTTACACCGCAATTTCTTCCACATTGGCTTGCGGGATGCGCAGTAACGTTGGTTTTTATGATGCGGGAAAGTTATCGGACTATTCGAATGACGGAGGATTTGGCATGGAGCTAGTAATAGACAGAATATCAAAACAGTATAAAAACAAGATAGCGGTAGATAGAATTTCACTGAATCTGCAAAAAGGAGTATATGGCTTACTTGGAGCAAACGGTGCAGGGAAAACAACACTTATGCGTATGATTTGTGGAATCCTTACACCCACCAGTGGAACAATTTCCTTTGATGGCATGGATGTTTCCACAGAGGAATATCGGGCGGTGTTAGGGTATCTTCCACAGGATTTTGGTTATTATCCGGAGTTTTCTGGAAAGGATTTCCTGCTTTATATGGCAGCGTTAAAGGGAATTGGTAAGAAATCCGCTGAGAAAAGAGTGGCAGAGTTATTGGAGTTGGTTTCCCTGACAGATGTGGCGAAGAAGAAAATAAAAACCTATTCCGGTGGTATGAAGCAGAGAATTGGAATTGCCCAGGCACTTATTAACCATCCACAAATTTTAATTTTGGACGAGCCAACTGCCGGGTTAGACCCCAAGGAGCGGGTTCGTTTTCGTAATTTGATTGAAGCGCTTGGAAAAGAATGTATCGTGGTTTTGTCGACACATATTGTATCTGACATTGACCGTATCGCAGATAGAATTCTTATGATGAATCAGGGGCAGCTGGTATTTAACGGAACAAGAGAGGATGTTCCCGGAGATTTAGAGGAATTTTATTTAAAAGAGTTCGGAGAAGAGGAGACAATAGCATGAAAACGTTATTAGCTTATGAAATAAAGAAAATTATTATGAAAAAAAGCAACATTGTTGCGTTTGTGCTGTTGTTTGCTGTTCAGATTTTTATTGCGTTTTCCGGAAGCTTAGGCTCTGCCTATGTGGATGGTGTTTTTCTTGAAACGCACATGGAGAGAAACGAAATCAACCGGGAAAATGGAATTGCGTTATCAGGAAGAACTGTGGATGATGAATTATTATCAGAAATGCGGGAGGCATATGCAAAGATAAAGCTGGATGAAAAAGAACAGTATCTTTTTTCCGAGGCTTATCAGAAAGAAGTGCGTAAGTATTCTAATATAGTGGAGATTTTTCAGTATTGGGGTGTAGGAAGCGGTTTCTTGTCGGATGAATTTACGGAGGAAAAGCTGTATGAGCTTCGGGAGAAAAATAAAAAGGAAATTTGGGAGTATTATGAGCTTTCTTCAAAAGAACAGGAATACTGGGAGGAAAAGGAAATAGGGCTTGAGATTCCCTTTACATACCAATATGCAACAGCATACGAGTATCTGCTGGGGATGCACGGAGCATATATGATATGTCTGATTTTTACATTTTTTATTGCAATTTCTATGGTGAGTGTATTTGCCGAGGAGCATAACAGAAAAACAGACCAGTTACTATTATGTACCAAGTGGGGAAGAGGAAGGCTTTACATGGCAAAAATAGCAGCAGGCAGCATCGTAATTTTTGTTACAAATTTGCTGTTTATATTAGTAGCACTTGCCGGTAACTTTTTCAGCTACGGTACAGAGGGCTTTACCGCAACTATCCAGATGATAATGCTAAACGGGTATTCTTATCCAATGACTGTTGGAAAAGCACTTTGGATTTCCATAGGACTTTTGCTTTTAGCTTCGGTTTTGACAGCGGTTTTTGCAATGGTTCTGGCAGAAGTGTTGAAAAATGCAATTGGTGCAATGGCAATTATTATAGGGGGAAGTTTTGCATCCCGCCTGATATTCCTTCCGCCGACCTGGGGAGTAGTATCACAGCTTTGGAATTACCTTCCGTTAAATCTGTTAAAGATAGACCAGGGATTTTCTGATTTACGTTTAGTGTCCGTGTTCGGCGTACAGCTTACCACATGGCAGTTTGCACCGATTTTGTATGTGTTAGTGATTGTGGTGCTTATTTTACTTGGCAGCAGGGTTTATAAGATGTATCAGGTGAGCGGAAGATAAAAAATATAATTAATGTTTCAATCAGAATAAACTATTGACTATAACGTTACGTCATAGCAGTTAAAAACAATGTTTTACTTTTCCTAATGAAAATGATATAGTACCAGGTGGGAAATGATTCCATTTACATAACGGAACATTTACCCACTTGGATTGTATTCTGCGCAGAAGGCGGAAATGATACCACACATTTTATTTAGGAAAGATATAAAACGATGATGACGACTGTGACACTAAGATACATGGAGCAAACATTGGTTTGACCATGATATTGAAAAGACAATCGTGGCTGCTTCCGAAGGGAGGCGGTGTATACTGGTAAAACGTATACCAATTGGTTTTATAGGTGCCGGCAAGGTCGGCGTATCACTTGGAAAATATTTTAAAGAAAAGGGACTGCAAGTAGGCGGTTATTACAGCAGAACCCATAAGTCTGCCAGATGGGCAGCAGCATTTACACAATCAACATATTATGAGAATCTACAGGAAATGATAAGCAGCTGCGAAATCATTCTTTTTACCGTACCAGATGGGGCGATTGCGTCCTTATGGGAAATGGTAAAGCCATATATTTCAGGCAAAATCATAGGTCACTGTAGTGGTCTTCATAGTTCAAAAATCTTTTCTGATGCAGGTAAAGCAAATTGCTTTGCCTATTCCATACATCCCCTTATGGCTGTAAACAGCAGGGAAAATTCATGGCGTGAGTTTTCGAATACCCTGTTTACGATAGAGGGTGATGAAAAATACCTTTATTATATAGAAGAAATATTGAGAGGGTTAGGCAACAAAACCCGAATTATTTCAACGGAAAATAAAATAAAGTATCATGCAGCGGCAGCAATATTATCCAACCATTTGACGGCTCTTTTTGACATATCACAAACACTCTTTGAGGAGTGTGGCTTTATGGGAAGAGAAGAATTATATTACTTGGCAGAGGGAAGTCTCACGAATATTTTAAAGGAAGGATGCATGAACGCCTTAACCGGACCGGTAGAGCGTAATGATGTAGAAACGGTGCGGAAGCACGTAAGCGTTTTAGAGAAAGAAACAAGAATTGCTTATTTGGCAAACACCGCATACCTGATTCGAATTGCAGAAAAGAAGCATCCTGACAGGGATTATTCAGAAATGAAAAATTTATGTGAAACTTTAGACCAGATAGAAAGAGGGATTGGATGAAAAACACAGTTTTAACATTGCGAAAGCAAAAGAAAGAACAGGATAAAATTGTCATGGTGACTGCCTATGATTACACAACTGCAAAAATCATGGACGAGGCAGGCGTAAACACAATTTTAGTTGGGGATTCCCTTGGGATGACAATGCTTGGTTATGAAGACACGCTGTCTGTTACCATGGAAGACATGATTCATCATTCTGCAGCAGTTGCCCGCGGCGTAAAAGAAGCATTTATTGTAACAGATATGCCGTTTATGTCTTATCAGACCTCGGTTTATGATGCAGTAGTAAATGCAGGACGCCTGATGAAAGAGGGGCGTGCCCATGCGGTTAAATTAGAAGGAGGCGTAGAATTTGCGCCACACATCGAAGCAATTGTGAAGGCTTCCATTCCGGTTGTGGCACATATTGGCTTAACACCTCAGTCTGTCAATGCCTTCGGCGGTTTCAAGGTACAGGGAAAAGACTTAGAAGCAGCCAAAAAATTAATTGCAGACGCAAAAGCAGTTGAGGCCGCAGGTGCGTGTATGGTGGTGTTAGAGTGTGTACCAGAAAAGCTTGCGAAAATGATTACCGGAGAATTAAGCATTCCAACTATTGGCATCGGTGCAGGGGCAGACTGTGACGGACAGGTGCTTGTTTATCAGGATTTACTTGCAATGTACGGAAGTTTTAGACCAAAATTTGTAAAGGTGTTTGCAGATGCAGGAGTGACTATGCGGGAAGGAATCGCTGCATACATAAAGGAGACAAAGCAGGGGACTTTCCCGGCAGAGGAGCATTGCTTTAAAATAGATGAATCCGTTTTAGACGAAATCACAAAGTAGGAGAGAGATTATAAAATGAAAATTGTATCAACCATCAAAGAAGTCAGAGAATATGTAAATACATGGAAAAAAGAAGGGCATACCGTTGGCTTTGTACCAACTATGGGATATCTGCATGAAGGTCACATGAGCCTTGTGGATGCAGCCAGAGAAAACGATAAAGTTGTTGTCAGTATTTTTGTCAATCCAATGCAGTTTGGACCAAACGAAGACCTTGCAAGCTATCCAAGGGATTTAAAGCATGATGCAAAAATGTGTGAGGAGCATGGCGTGGATTTAATTTTTCATCCAACACCGGAGGAAATGTATGGGGATAACTTTTATTCCTATGTGGATATGAATACGCTTACTGAGGAACTCTGTGGATTAGCAAGACCGGTGCATTTCCGCGGCGTGTGCACCGTTGTAACAAAGCTATTTAACATTGTGACACCGGATAAGGCATATTTCGGACAAAAGGATGCGCAACAGCTTGCGATTATCAAACGAATGGTAAAAGACTTAAATATGCCGCTTGAAATCGTCGGATGCCCAATTGTGAGGGAAGAAGACGGACTTGCAAAAAGTTCAAGAAATACTTACCTTTCTGCAGAGGAGCGCAAGGCAGCATTGGTTTTAAGCCGCTCAATTTTCTTAGGAAAAGCGTTAGCCGAACAGGGGGAACGTGATGCGCATAAAATTATAGCAGCAATGACATCAGAAATTGAAAAAGAACCATTAGCAAAAATTGACTACGTTAAAATTGTGGCAATGGACAATATGCAGCAGGTAGAAAAGGTTGACGGAAGTATTCTTGCAGCAATTGCAGTTTATATCGGAAAAACAAGACTTATTGACAATTTTATTATAGAATAGAAGGAGTAAAGAACATGACAGTTACAATGTTAAAATCCAAAATTCACCGTGCAACTGTTACACAGGCGGAATTAGATTATGTAGGAAGCATCACGGTAGACGTGGAATTATTAGAGCAGGCAGGCATTTTCGAATATGAAAAGGTGCAGATTGTAGACGTAAATAATGGTGCACGTTTTGAAACCTACACAATCGCAGGGGAGCGCGGAAGCGGTGTGATGTGCTTAAATGGTGCAGCAGCACGCATGGTACAGACCGGCGATAAAATTATTTTAATGACCTATGTAAACGTAACACCGGAAGAGGCGGGTAAGCTTCGTCCAACTGTTCTTTTCGTGGACGATAAGAATCAGGTCACAAAGGTGACAAATTACGAAAAGCATGGGGAGATATAGAAAAGAGGGATTCATTTGGCAGAAAAAAGAGTACGCATTGTTGATATTGCAGAGGAATTAGGGGTAAGTACAGCTACTGTATCAAATGTGATTCATGGAAAGACAAAAAAGATTTCAGATGAAACCGTAAAGCGGGTGCAGGAATTGTTAGAAGAGCGGGAATATATTCCAAGTATGGCAGGAATTTTATTAGCACAGAACGATTCCCGTATTATTGGTATTGTTATCAATAATCATGAGAAATACGAAGGAAATGTATTAGAAGATCCTTTTGTAGCTGCTTCGTTAAATCATTTATCCATTGAAATTGAAAATGCCGGATATTTTATGATGGTAAAAACAACAACAGAAATTGAAAACATCGTAAAATTTGCATCCATGTGGAATTTAGAAGGAATTGTTATCATCGGATTCTGTGAACAGGACTACGAGCAGCTCCGCAGATTTATGCGTGTGCCTTTTGTGGTATATGATGGATTTTTTGAAAACAGTGGACGAATCTGTAATTTAAAAATTGACAATTATGGCGGCGGCCGGCTGGTTGGAGAGTACTTTAAAGAGCTTGGACACCAGAGAGCACTCTGTATTTCTGATAATGAAATCCACGTAGATAAAGAACGCTATCAGGGCTTTTTAGAAGGCTTTGGAGAAAAAGCAACGGATTTTTGGCTGATTCCGATGCAGAAAAAGGAACGTCACAAATTTTATGAAGAACGTTTAAAAGAATTTTATAAATATACGGCAGTTTTTGCAATGTCAGATTATTATGCCATTGATTTTATGCAGTTTGCAATGGCGCATGGAGTTCGTGTGCCCAAAGATATGTCAATTGCAGGCTTTGACGACAATCCGATTTGTGAACAGATTGTTCCAAGCCTTACTTCTGTCAGGCAGGATGCAAAGGAGCGGGCAAAAAGCGCACTTAAGGTATTAGATGCCTTGAAAAAGGGTGAGCAGAAAGAAATGGAACATGAATTGTCTGTTACTCTGATAAAACGGAATAGTACAGCAAAATGCACAAAAAATGATTGTGAAATTTAGAACGGGTTACGCGTTTAACCCATTGAGAAATCAGGATTTTTCCCATACAATATAGTCAGACGTCTAGTAAAGGGAATTATTATGAAACAAGAGAATCATTTTTTTAAAACAGTTTGCAAAATAGCTATTCCGGTTACCTTACAGTCGATGTTACAATCTTCTTTCAGTATCATTGACCAGGTTATGATTGGACAATTAGGAAGCGTGAGCATTGCAGGAATCGGTTTGGCAGGAAAGTTTTTTTCCATATATTCAGTCATGGTAGCGGCAATAGCAGCAGTAGCAGGAATTATGATTGCGCAGTATATGGGAAAACAGGAAAAGGAAGAAGTAGACCGAAGCCTGTCCGTAAATATTGTGGCAGCAGCCCTGTTAGCAGTTATTTTTACGATATTGTGTCTGACAATGCCACAGGTTATCATGGGTAATTATACAAAAGATGCTGAAATATGCAGCACAGCTGCTGTATATTTACGCCTGTTGTCCCTGACCTTTTTACCAATGGCAGGTACCACACTTTTATCTACCATGCTGCGTTGTATGGAAAAGACTTCGTTGCCGTTATATGCATGTATTGTGGCAGCAGTCATAAATACAGGATTAAATTATGTGCTTATTTTTGGAAAATTTGGATTTGATGCAATGGGAGTGGAAGGTGCAGCAATCGCCACCATTATTTCACAAATTGCAAACTTTTTCTTTGTGCTGGCAGCCTTTGTGGCAGCTTACCGCAAGGAGAAAAGAGCGTTTCTTTTTTCTATACGGCTTGGAGCCCGTGGATATGGTCAGTATTTTGCAATGCTGATTCCAATTCTTCTGACGGAGTGTTTGTGGAGCTTGGGAGAAAACGTATATGCATCTATTTATGGACATATGGGAAAAATTCCATGTGCAGCGATGACATTGACAAATCCAATTCAGGGACTATTAATTGGTGCATTAAGTGGTTTGTCACAAGCGGCGGGTATTTTAATAGGAAAATCCTTAGGGAAAAAAGAATTTGAAAACGCTTACAAGGATGCAAAAAAGTTAATGCTGTATGGTCTTGCCGGGTCAGTAATACTTTCGATTTTGCTTTTGATTTTAAAGGGAATATATGTGGATG
>X314_Red_Deer__coassemble_135_pt1 | contig 13772 bp, 8 predicted proteins | sample X314_Red_Deer__metabat2_high_PE_002 | metagenome-assembled genome bin X314_Red_Deer
CGTCAACGTGAGCTTTCACAAGGGCCTCAACACGTTCCATCATATTACCGGTAATACCAACACCGGCACCGCAGAGAAGACGTCCCTGAGAGTCTTTTGCAGAAAGTGGATATTTAATCTGTTTCTCAATATCTTTGATTGTGATTAATCCTTTTAAATGAAAATCTTTATCAACAATTGGAAGTTTTTCTTTTCTAGCTTTTGCAAGAATGCTTTTTGCTTCTTCTAAAGTAATTCCTTCCGGTGCTGTGATTAAGTTCTCAGAAGTCATGCTTTCTTTGATTTTTTTAGAGAAATCTGTTTCGAATTTTAAATCACGGTTGGTAATAATACCAACTAACTTACCGCCTTCACAGATCGGTACGCCGGAAATACGGAATTTACGCATTAAGTCCTCTGCGTCCTGTAATGTATGTTCTGGAGAAAGGAAAAATGGATCAGTAATAACGCCGTTTTCAGAACGTTTTACCTTATCTACTTCTTCGGCCTGAGCCTGTACAGACATGTTTTTGTGGATGATACCGATACCACCCTGTCTAGCCATCGCAATTGCCATTCTATGTTCTGTGACGGTGTCCATTGCAGCACTCATCATAGGAATATTTAAAGTGATTTTTTTTGTAAGTTGAGTAGATAAATTAATCATGTTTGGAGTAACTTCAGAATACTGTGGTACTAAGAGTACATCATCAAAAGTAATTCCTTCACCGATAATTGTTCCCATCTTTTTTTCCTCGCTTTCTTTATCTTATAATAGTTTTACATGTTAATTTTCAGTATAATAGCAAAAAAAATAGCTCTGTCAATGGAATGAAAGGCTCATCTTATAAAAAATCTGTGTTTATAAGGAAAAATAATAAAACTTTTGGTGGAACATAAAAATGAATTGTTTTCGAAAGATTTTTTTTATTGTATTTGCTGTTTTTTTTTATTATTATAGTAAACGTGAAATATTGGATAAAGTAGGAGATAATACTATGGAATTTCGTCCTTGTATAGATATACATAATGGAAAAGTAAAGCAGATTGTAGGAGGAAGTTTAAAGGACGTCGGAAATGTGGCGGAGGAGAATTTTGTCTCTGAACAGGATGCGGCGTTCTATGCTTCCCTTTATAGAAAAGAAAACATTCGTGGTGGTCATATCATTTTACTGAATGCAAAAGACAGTGAATATTATGAGGCGACTAAAGAGCAGGCAATGAAGGCTCTGGCTGCTTATCCGGGGGGCTTGCAGGTTGGCGGTGGAATTACCGCGGAAAATGCAAAAGAGTTTATTGATGCTGGTGCAAGTCATGTGATTGTAACATCGTATGTGTTCAAGGATGGGAAAGTGAATTACGAAAACCTTGGAAAAATGGTGCAGGCAGTCGGAAAAGAGCATCTGGTACTGGATTTAAGCTGCCGAAAAAAAGACGGTGTATATTATATTGTGACGGACCGTTGGCAGAAATTTACGAAGGAGGTCGTAAGCATTTCCTTATTAAATAAGTTAAGTGTTGGATGTGATGAGTTCTTAATTCATGCAGTTGATGTGGAGGGAAAATCCAACGGAATCGAAGAAGAACTGGCAGAGCTTTTAGGCAGCTGGGATAAAATTCCGGTTACTTATGCAGGTGGTGTAGGAAGCTTTGAGGATTTAAAAAAGTTAAAAGAGCTTGGAAGAAACCGGTTGAATGTTACGATTGGAAGTGCGTTGGATTTATTTGGCGGTCCAATGTCTTATGATAAAGTGATGGAATTTGTGAAACAGTAGAAAAGGAGAGACTTTAATGAGTAAGTACACAAAACAGGATATTATCCGCATGGTCGAGGAAGAAGACGTTGAATTTATCCGTCTGCAGTTTACGGACATGTTTGGAACATTGAAAAATGTTGCAATTACTTCCAGTCAGTTAGAGAAAGCGTTACGCAATGAATGCATGTTTGATGGTTCCTCAATTGAGGGATTTGTAAGAATTGAGGAGTCCGATATGTATCTCTATCCGGATTTAGATACTTTTTGTATTTTCCCGTGGCGTCCGCAGCAGGGAAAGGTGGCACGAATTATCTGCGATATTTATACCACAGATAAGAAACCTTTTGAAGGTGACCCAAGATACGTTTTAAAAAAGGCAATTGCGGATGCAGCGGGCATGGGATACCGGTTTAATGTGGGACCGGAATGTGAATTTTTCCTTTTTAATCAGGATGAGGACGGACAGCCGACAACAATTACAACAGAGCGTGCAGGTTATTTTGATTTAGGACCGGTAGACCTTGGAGAAAATGCCAGAAGAGATATGGTGCTTACATTGGAGGATATGGGCTTTGAGATCGAAGCATCCCATCATGAAGTTGCACCTGCACAGCACGAAATTGACTTTCACTATGATGAGGCGTTAAAGACAGCAGATAATATTATGACTTTTAAGCTTACGGTAAAGACAATTGCAAAACGTCATGGAATGTTTGCAAGCTTTATGCCAAAGCCAAAATATGGTGTAAATGGCTCCGGTATGCACATTAATATGTCACTGGCAAAAGACGGAAAAAATATTTTTGCAGATGATAAGGATAAGCTTGGTTTAAGTAAAGAAGCATACTGGTTTATTGGTGGAATTATGAAGCACATGAAGGGAATGTCGGTCATTACGAACCCGTTAGTAAATTCCTACAAGCGGTTTGTGCCTGGGTATGAAGCACCGATTTATATTGCATGGTCAGCAACTAACAGAAGTCCTTTGGTTCGCATACCGGCATCAAATGGTGAGGCAACGCGCGTAGAATTAAGATGTCCGGATCCTTCTGCCAATCCATATCTTGCGTTAGCTGTCTGCTTAGAGGCAGGACTGGATGGAATCCGCAATCAGATTATGCCGCCGGCAGCAGTAACAGAGAACGTGTTTGAAATGCGCTTAACACAGAAAAAAGAGCTTGGTATTGAAGCATTACCGGCTGACCTGGCGGAAGCAATTAGCGAGTTTGAAAAGGATGATTATATCAAGGAAGTTTTAGGTGCGCATATTACAGAGAAATACTTAGAAGCAAAAAGGGCAGAATGGGCAGATTATCATGCTCAGGTAACTAATTGGGAAATTGACAAATATTTATACAAAATTTAAATATGATAGCATAGGAAAAAAAGATTGACGAACATAATTGTAGCATTTCCGAAACAGGAAAATGCAAAAAGCATTAAAAAAATTTTAGTGCAGAATGGTTTTCGTGTCGAGTCAGTCTGTACCACTGGGGCGCAGGTTTTACAGTGCGCCAATGAGCTGGGAGGCGGTATTGTTATATGTGGCCACCGGTTTGTCGACATGATGTATTCAGAACTGCATGAGTATCTGCCGCCGCAATTTGAAATGCTTTTAGTGGCATCTCCTTCGAACTGTAATGAGCGTGATTTGAAAAATATTGTCTGTCTTTCTATGCCATTAAAGGTAAATGAACTTCTGCAAACGATAGAAATGATGGAGTATACCATCGCAAGGCGGAAAAAGAAGCAGAAAGAAAAACCAAAGGAACGCTCATCAGAAGAGGTAGCGCTGATTAACGATGCAAAAGCACTTCTGATGGAACGAAATAACCTGACAGAAGAAGAAGCACATCGCTATATGCAAAAGAGAAGCATGGATAATGGTACAGGTCTGGCAGAAACAGCCCAGATGATTTTGAGTTTATTGCATATGTAACTTCCGACAAGACAGATAAGCACAGGTTAAAAAGAAGGGATTTCAGAAAGATTTTTTTGAATCCCTTCTTTTTATATTGCAGGAAATTGCTTTTACGCAGCGTATGTTCAAAAGTGTTGCGTTGTGACTTTTGTTGTTTCCAAGTAAACAAAAATTGATTCCTAGTAAACAAAAAGTATTGCATCCTGTTGTGAGGTCTGTTATACTAAAGCAAAACAGAGAGGAGCAGACAGATGTTTAAAGTAAATGATAATTATCAGAAATTACCGGGCAGCTACCTTTTTAGCAACATTGCAAAGAAAGTAAATGCCTTCAGTGAAGCAAATCCAGATAAAAATATTATTCGCCTTGGTATTGGTGACGTTACCCAGCCAATCGCGCCGGCAATTGTAGATGCAATGCACAAAGCAGTAGATGAGATGGGAGCAGCAGCAACTTTTCACGGCTATGCACCGGATCTTGGTTATGAATTTTTAAGAAGTGCAATTGCAAAAAATGATTATGTAGCAAGAGGCTGTGATATTTCTGCAGACGAGATTTTCGTATCAGACGGAGCAAAGAGTGATTCTGCAAATATTCAGGAGATTTTCTCTGTAGATAACAGAATCGCAGTATGTGACCCGGTTTATCCTGTATATGTAGATTCTAACGTTATGTCAGGAAGAACAGGTGTATACGATCCTAAGACAGAGATGTGGAGCAATGTCATTTATATGCCTTGTACTATGGAAAATGGATTTGTACCGGAATTTCCAAAGGAGACACCAGACATTATTTATCTTTGCTTCCCAAATAACCCAACCGGTACAACTATTACAAAAGACCAGTTACAGACATGGGTAGATTATGCAAATAAGAACGGTGCAGTAATTATTTATGATGCAGCTTATGAAGCATATATCTCTGAGGAAAATGTTGCACATTCTATCTATGAGTGTGAAGGCGCAAGAACTTGTGCAATTGAATTAAAGAGCTTTTCAAAGAATGCAGGATTTACAGGCGTTCGTCTTGGATATGCGGTAGTTCCAAAAGATTTAAAATCAGGCGATGTTTCTTTACACGGAATGTGGGCAAGACGCCACGGAACAAAATTCAATGGCGCGCCATATATCCAGCAGCGTGCCGGTGAAGCTGTTTATTCAGAAGCCGGAAAAGCACAGTTAAAAGAGCAGGTTGCATATTATATGAACAATGCAAAAGTGATTAAAGAAGGATTAAAGGATGCAGGATACACAGTATTCGGTGGCGTAAACGCACCATATATCTGGTTAAAGACACCTGATAAGATGACATCCTGGGAATTTTTCGATTACTTATTAGAGAATGCAAATGTGGTAGGTACTCCGGGTTCAGGCTTTGGACCAAGCGGTGAGGGATACTTCAGACTGACAGCATTCGGCAGCTACGAAAATACAGTAGCGGCACTTGAGAGAATTAAAAAACTCTAATATTTATAAACAAAAAAGCAGAGATTTTTATAGTTATCAGTACTATAAAAATCTCTGCTTTTTTGCTTTATAGAAAAATACCTTGTTACATTAAAGTGTGAAAGTAATGATTCCTATAGAGTAAAAACGCTTCGCGAGAATGTCGCAAGCGAGAATCTTATAATGTAAATTCTAGATTTAAATTTCCGGCAGTAAAGTTAAGAATTCTTCGGTGGACTGAGCCATAGGAAGGGTAGGATTGATGGCTGCCACCATCTGACGGGATGGCATTTTTTCTTTTGTTTTTACAATATAAAGTTCTTTGGATTCCTGATTTAAACAGTAATCCGGGATAAAGGCGATGCCAAGACCGATGCGGGCAAGATCAATCAGCAAATCATTACTGCTTAATTCTACCTCAGGAATCAGTTCTAACTGATGCTGTAAAAACAGGTTGTGTAAAAATTCACTGGTTGTACTTTTCCTGTCAAGCATCAGAATCGGATATTGCTTTAATTCGGATAAGGATAATTCCTGCTGTTTCAGATTAAAGTAAGCAGGGTTTGCAATAAAAACATCGTGAAAATCGCATACCGTTTTTTGGATGTAAGAATGGTTTAAGTTAGAGTTTGGAAAATTTGTAACTATCAGATCCACCTTTCCCTGTTCTAACAGATCCACACAGCTTAAAGAAGTTGCATTTGTTACTTTGATTGGGACGTTTGGAAACTTCTTGTGAAACTGCTTTAAATATGGAACTAAAAAGTAACGGCAGATGGTATCGCTGGCACCGATGTGAAGCTGTCCTAAACCAAGACTTCCGGAATCAAGTAACTGATTTTCGCCTCGCTGAATCAGGTTCATTGCCGGTTCAATGTGTTTTAATAAAACTTTACCGGCTGGTGTCAGCTGTACTTTTTTTGTACTTCGGATAAAAAGCGGCTGCTCTAACTTTCTTTCCAGGGTTTTGATAGACTGGCTGACTGCAGACTGGGAGATAAACAGTTGCTTGCTTGCCTCAGAAAAGCTTAAAGAAGTTGCTACATAATAAAAAACTTTATATAACTCATAATTAATGTCCATAGTCCCTCATTTCTGTGGAAAATCCACCGTGTGTTCATTTGTATAAATTTGCAAAGTAGCAGATTGAATTATTATCAAGCAATAAAACATTCTGAATTAATTATAAGACCTACTTATAAAAGTGTCAAATAAAACTTATACATAGAATATGGAGGATAAAAAGATATACAAAAGTACTAAAAAAGTGAAAGGTAATTTGGCAGAAATGCAGTTAATGTGCGACATTAAGGTAAATTGGTTGAAAAAATAGTACTAATGATATATAATTTTTATATAAATTTTGACTAAAAAGAATGGGAGGACTGTGAATGAGACGTATTCATAAGGGGATTGCAGCAGTTGCACTTGCTGCATTATTTTTATCCGGTTGTGGTGAAGAGAAAGATGTAGGCTCTGTATATTATCTGAATTTCAAACCGGAAGCAGCAGACACATGGGAAAAAATCGCGGAGGAATACACCAAAGAGACAGGAGTTGAGGTGAAAATTTTAACATCTGCCAGCGGTAACTATGAGCAGACCTTAAAGGCAGAGATTGCAAAACGTGATATGCCGACACTGTTTCAGATTAATGGTCCTGTTGGATATAGTACATGGAAGAATTACTGTGCGGATCTTAGTGATACAGAATTATATTCATGGCTGTTAGATCAGGATATGGCAGTTAAGGATGAAAACGGCGTTTATGGAATTCCTTATGTTGTTGAGGGTTATGGAATTATTTACAATGATGCAATTATGCAGAAATATTTTTCTTTATCCTCTAAGAGCACTCCATACAGCAGCATGGAAGAGGTCAATAATTTCGAGAAATTGAAAGCTGTTGTAGAAGACATGCAGGCTAATAGGGACAAGCTTGGAATTGATGGGGTATTTGCATCTACATCCTTTAGTTCCGGTGAAGACTGGCGTTGGCAGACACATCTGGCAAACCTTCCAATATATTATGAATTTGCGGACAAAGGAATTTCTGACAGTGAAACGATAGATTTTTCTTATGACAGTAATTTCAAAAATATTTTCGATTTGTATATTAATAATTCCTGTACAGAAAGAACAGGTCTTGCCTCTAAGACAGTAAATGATTCGATGGAAGAATTTGCTCTTGGAAAAGTCGCAATGGTACAGAACGGAAACTGGGCATGGGGACAGGTTTCTTCGATAGAAGGAAATGTGGTGGCAGAAGAAAATGTTAAGTTCATGCCAATCTATACCGGTGTTGCCGGAGAAGAAACACAGGGGTTATGTACCGGTACAGAAAATTATATCTGTGTAAATTCTCTTGCATCAGAGGCAGATCAGCAGGCATCCATTGATTTTATTGAATGGGTGTACAGCTCAGAAATAGGAAAACAGTATGTTACAAATGAACTTGGATTTATTTCGCCGTTTAACACATTTACAGAGGCAGAAAGTCCAAGTGATCCACTGGCAAAACAAGTACTTGCATATATGGCAAATACAGATCTTGCTTCTGTCAGCTGGAACTTTACAGCCTTCCCAAGTCAGAAGTTTAAAGATGATTTCGGAACACTTCTTTTGAATTATTCAAAGGGCGAGATTGAATGGGATGTTGTGGTAAAAGATGTAAAAGAATACTGGGCAACTGAAAAGGCAGCACAATAGGAGGGGAATATGAAGCAGAAATCAATACGTTCAAAAATTGCTATGTTAATGGCTTCCACATCTATTTTGCTGATTGTGGCTATTTTATTTGTTACTTATGTAATTAATAAGAAAAATATTGTAGACTTGTGTGAAAGCTATTTATATGACACCTGTATTTCAGCGTCCGATACGTTGTATGAAAGTTTTTATGGTGATAGTGAAAGAAATGATATGAGTGTTCGTTTGGAATACATTCTTTGCAATGTAGGAATTGATACTATGGATTCCAGCAAAGGTTATCTGGTAGATACTGATGGTACATATCTTTACCATGAAAATAAAGAGATGCTTGGAACAAAGATTCAGGGAAATGCAGTTATTGATGAAGTACTTTCGAATTTACAGTCAGGTTATATTACAACAGCAGATGTAAGAACCTGTACCGTAGATGGAAAAAAAGTATATATTGCATTTATGTGTACTGTTAATGACTGGGTAATTTTCGTACAGGCAGATGAAGCAGATGTATTAAAACCGGTAAATACCATTAATACATGGTGTATCGTTGTTGGTGCGATTCTTCTTACAGTCACACTTGTTGCAGGATACCTGATTACCGCAGCAATTACACGTCCAATCCGCGGATTAACACAGGTTATTAATGATATATCAGAACTGAATCTTCAGAATGATTACAAGGTTCCTAAGACAAACGATGAAATCGGTATTATGGGGGCTGCAGTAGCGCAGATGAAAGAACATCTGGCAAAAATAGTATCAGAATTAAATCAGATTTCCGAGAAACTGGTCGGAGATGCCAACACCTTATATGATATTTCTGAAAGAGTGAATGCAGCATCTACCGATAATTCAGCAACGAACGAAGAATTAGCGGCCAGCATGGAAGAAACATCAGGTTCTACAGATTCTGTTAATAAGAACATTAGGAATATGAATGGAAACGTTGTAAACGTAGCAGAGAAGATTAAAGACGGTAGCCAGCTTACAACAGCAGCCATGAATAAAACTTATGAGATTCGAAGAAAAACAAAGGATGCCAGCGAAGCAACCATCAAAGTATACGGAAGCATTCGTGAAACATCTAATGTCGCAATTGAAAAAGCAAAAGAAGTGGAAAAAATCAATGGACTTGCATCCACCATTCAGGAGATTGCAGAACAGACAACGCTGTTGTCCTTAAATGCTTCTATCGAGGCAGCCCGTGCAGGAGAACAGGGAAGAGGCTTCGCAGTTGTAGCAAGTGAAATTGCAAAACTTGCATCTGACTCTACAGATACAAGTGCTAACATCGTTTCCATCGTAAACGAAGTAAATGCATCTGTTGGAACCTTAACGAAGTGTCTTATCGAGGCATTGGATTTCCTTGAAAATAAAGTTATGAGTGACTACTCAGACTTTATGGCATCCAGTGACGAGTACAGTGAGGCAGCCCGTTCTATCGAAGAATTTATGAATCTTGCAAATAATGAGGTCAGTGAATTAGAGCTTGGTATTGCACAGATTGCAGATGCGATGGAAGGTATCAGTAATACAGTTAATGAATCAGCAATTGGTGTATCTGATATTGCAGAAAAGACAACAGACGTTGTAGGACTTACTTCTGAAACCTTTGAGCGTACTATGAACTGTAGAGATTCAGCTGAGAAATTAAGAGAGATTACAGCAAGATTCAGACTGTAATGTATACAAGTTTCTGAAAATGATTAAAAAATAATAAAAAGACTGCGGACTGAAGACAACAGTTCGCAGTCTTTTGCTTATAGGATTATGGGTCAAATATTATTTGTGCAATTTGCCGATGAAAGTTAATACACAGACCTTTTGTCCCCCCAAGCTTGATTGGAAAGTCTTGTCACGCTAATACGTGAAAGCATTTTCAACAAAGCAAAAACGTGTACAGGAATGATTAATACAACTAATAAATCGCATTAAATATATTAATTATGCTTATCTAATGCATTATGTTATACTTCTAACAGCAAAGTTAGTGTATTATAAGAGAATGCACAGGAAACCAAAGTGAAAATTTTTGTGGCAGCGTGTTGCCATGTGTAATGATTGAGGAAAACACGCAGAAAGAGGTAAACATGAGTAGCAATGTTCGCAGAGTTTATGTAGAAAAGAAACCGGCATTTGCGGTAAAAGCAAAAGAACTTCAGGCTGAAATCAAGGGATATCTTGGAATCAGTACTGTAACAGGCGTTCGTGAGCTGATTCGTTACGATATTGAGAACATTTCAGAGGATACATATAAAAAAGCACTGGTAACAGTTTTTTCTGAGCCACCGGTAGATGATATTTTTGAAGAGAACTTTGACTTAAAAGGTGCAAAAACATTTTCGGTTGAATTTTTACCGGGACAGTTCGATCAGAGAGCAGATTCTGCAGAGCAGTGTGTGAAATTATTAAATGAGAATGAAGAACCGGTTATCCGTACAGCTGTAACATATGTAATCGAAGGGGATATTACAGACGAGCAGTTAGAGGCAATCAAAAAACACTGCATCAACCCTGTAGATTCCCGTGAGACAGGTTTAGAGAAGCCTGAAACATTAGTACAGACATTTGAAGAACCGGCAGATGTTATTATTTTTGATGGTTTTAAGGACATGCCGGAAACAGAATTAAAAGAGTTATATGATTCTTTAAATCTTGCAATGACATTCAAAGACTTTTTGCATATTCAGAATTACTTCCAGAGTGAAGAAAAACGTAATCCATCCATGACAGAAATCCGTGTACTGGATACTTACTGGTCTGATCATTGCCGTCATACAACATTCTCTACAGAATTAAAAGACGTTCAGTTTGACGAAGGCTTCTACAAAGCACCAATTGAAGCAACCTACAATGATTATTTAGATACTTTCAAGAATCTTTATGAAGGACGTTCTGATAAATTCGTATGCTTAATGGACATTGCACTTTTAGCAATGAAACGTTTGAAAAAAGAAGGAAAATTAGACGATCAGGAAGAATCGGATGAGATTAATGCATGCTCTATCGTAGTTCCTGTAGAAGTAGATGGTAAAATCGAAGAGTGGTTAGTAAACTTCAAAAATGAAACACATAACCACCCAACAGAAATAGAGCCATTCGGTGGTGCTGCTACCTGTCTTGGCGGAGCAATCCGTGATCCATTGTCAGGACGTACTTATGTATATCAGGCAATGCGTGTAACAGGAGCTGCTGACCCAACCGTTTCCGTAAAAGATACTATGGATGGAAAGCTTCCACAGAAGAAATTAGTACGTGAAGCTGCTCATGGTTATAGCTCATATGGTAACCAGATTGGTCTTGCTACCGGTTATGTAAAAGAAGTATATCATCCAAACTACGTTGCAAAACGTATGGAAATCGGCGCTGTTATGGGTGCGGCTCCAAGACGTGCCGTACAGAGATTAAACTCTGATCCGGGCGATAAGATTATCTTACTTGGTGGACGTACAGGACGTGATGGTATTGGCGGTGCTACAGGTTCTTCCAAAGCACACAATACAGAATCAACAGCAGTTTGTGGTGCAGAAGTACAGAAGGGTAACCCACCAACAGAACGCAAAATTCAGAGATTATTCCGTCGTGAAGAAGTAGCTTATATTATCAAAAAATGTAACGACTTCGGAGCAGGTGGTGTATCTGTTGCAATCGGTGAGTTAGCAGCAGGACTTCGTGTTCAGTTAGATAAAGTTCCAAAGAAATATGCAGGTCTTGATGGAACAGAACTTGCAATTTCTGAATCTCAGGAGCGTATGGCAGTTGTTGTTGCTCCGGAAGATGTAGATAAATTCTTAGGCTTTGCAAAAGAAGAGAACTTAGAAGCAATTGAAGTAGCGGTTGTTACAGAAGAGCCAAGACTTGTATTAGAGTGGAGAGGAAAAGAAATCGTAAATCTTTCCAGAGCATTCCTTGATACAAACGGTGCACATCAGGAGACAAACGTATCTGTTGATATGCCATCACCGGAAGATAATTACTTCAAGAAAATTGCAACTCCAAAGGTTGCAGAAGCAGTAAAAGCCGGCGATATGAAAGCTGCATGGACAGCAGAACTGGCTGACTTAAATGTATGCTCACAGAAGGGACTTGTAGAAATGTTCGACGGTTCTATCGGAGCTGGCAGTGTATATATGCCATACGGTGGAAAATATCAGTTGACAGAGACACAGTCTATGGTAGCAAAGCTTCCGGTAGCAAAAGGTAAATCCGATGCCGTAACAATGATGTCTTACGGATTTGATCCATATTTATCAAGCTGGAGCCCATACCATGGAGCTGTTTATGCAGTATTAGAATCCTTGTCAAGAATCGTAACAGCCGGTGGTGATTACAGCAAGGTTCGCTTCACTTTCCAGGAGTACTTCCGTAGAATGAGCGAAGATCCAAAACGCTGGAGCCAGCCATTTGCTGCATTACTTGGTGCATATAACGCACAGATTGGATTCGGACTTCCATCTATCGGTGGTAAAGACTCTATGTCAGGAACCTTCAATGACATCGACGTTCCACCAACATTAGTATCTTTCGCAGTAGACGTTGCAAAAGAAAAAGATGTGATTACACCGGAATTAAAAACGGTTGGAAATCAGTTAGTACTTTTCAATATTGAAAAAGACCAGTATGACCTTCCGGTTTATGAGCAGGTTATGAAGCTTTACAATGCAGTACATGAATTAATCCAGAAGGGTGCGATTGTTTCTGCATATGCATTAGATGCAAAAGGACTTGCAGCGGCAGTCAGCAAAATGGCATTCGGTAACAAGCTTGGTGTAACAGTCAGCGAAGAAGTTACAACAGATGAATTATTTGCACCGGGATTTGGTAACATTGTTGCAGAAGTTCCATTAGACAAGGTTGCAGAGGTAAAAGCTGTATTAGAAGCAGCCGGACTTGCCGGAAGTGAGAAGTTAGCAGGATGGGTAAATGAAGAAGCAAGCTTTATCTACGGCGATATGAAGCTTACAATGGATGAGGCATTAAACGCTTGGACAACTACTTTGGAAAAAGTATTCCCAACCCGTGCGACAGAAGATAAAGAAGAAGTAAAATCCGATGTTTATAAAGCAGACAGCATCTATGTATGCAAGAATAAAGTGGCAAAACCAACCGTATTTATTCCTGTTTTCCCAGGAACAAACTGCGAATACGACAGTGCAAGAGCATTTGAACGTGCGGGAGCAGATACCATTGTAAAAGTATTCAAGAACATGAACGCAGAAGATATCCGTGATTCTGTAGATGAATTTGTAAAAGCAATCAATCAGGCACAGATTATCATGTTCCCGGGTGGATTCTCCGCAGGTGACGAACCGGAAGGTTCTGCAAAATTCTTTGCTACAGCATTCCGTAATGCAAAGATGACTGAAGCAGTCAACAAGCTCTTAAATGAAAGAGACGGACTTGCACTTGGTATCTGTAACGGATTCCAGGCATTAATTAAATTAGGATTAGTACCATACGGCGAAATCCGTCCACAGTCAGTGGATTCACCGACATTAACATACAACACCATCGGCCGTCATATCAGCAAGATGGTCTACACAAAAGTTGTAACAAACAAATCTCCTTGGTTAGCACAGGCTGAGCTTGGAAAGACCTACTGCAACCCGGCATCCCACGGAGAAGGACGTTTCGTTGCTCCGAAGGAATGGCTTGATAAGTTATTTGCAAATGGTCAGGTTGCAACTCAGTATGTAAATGAAGCAGGTGTTCCAACCATGGATGAAGAATGGAATGTAAACGGTTCTTATATGGCAATCGAAGGTATCACAAGCCCGGACGGACGTGTACTCGGTAAGATGGCACATTCTGAAAGACGTGATAGAAGCGTTGCAATGAACATTTATGGAGAACAGGATTTGAAATTATTCGAATCAGGTGTTGCTTACTTTAAGTAAGATGTGTTTTTATCCCCAGGCACTCCAATTTATCCTCCAGAGGCAAAATTGAGCAGCCTAGAGAA
>X314_Red_Deer__coassemble_136_pt1 | contig 13711 bp, 13 predicted proteins | sample X314_Red_Deer__metabat2_high_PE_002 | metagenome-assembled genome bin X314_Red_Deer
GTTAAATGCTTCGAATTTTTTATCAATTGGATATGGCGAACATACTTCATCAATGCTTCCGTCAATCTGTAAATTGTTGTTGTCCACGATTACTACAAGGTTGTCTAATTTGCGGAATCCAGCCCACATTGCTGCTTCCCAAATCTGTCCTTCCTGAATTTCTCCGTCACCACAAAGCGCGTAAACGCGGTAATCCTTCTTGTCAAATTTTCCTGTTGCTGCCATTCCGACTGCTACAGAAAGTCCCTGTCCCAAAGAACCGGAAGACATATCAACACCCGGAATATGCTTCATGTCCGGATGTCCCTGAAGATAAGAACCAGTATGACGCAGTGTCACAAGGTCTTCTTTTGGCAAGAAACCTCTTTCTGCCAGCGTAGAATATAGTCCCGGTGCAACATGACCTTTGGATAATACAAAACGGTCACGGTCTGCCATCTTTGGATTCTTTGGGTCAATATTCATTTCTTCAAAATACAGATAAGTAAAAATATCTGCTGCTGACAGTGATCCGCCCGGATGACCGGATTTTGCACTGTGTACTGCGGTTACGATTCCTTTGCGAATCTCATTTGCTGTTTTTTGCAGTTCTAAGTTCGTCATAGTCTCTCCTTTTTGTTATAGCTCGGTGCGCCCTTCTAAAGCACGAAGCAGCGTCACTTCATCAATATATTCCAAATCGCCGCCGACCGGCACGCCGCTGGCAATTCTGGTCACTTTAATTCCGGTAGGTTTTATGAGCTTGCTGATATACATGGCAGTAGTTTCACCCTCCAAACTGGAGTTTGTTGCAATTATCACTTCATCAACATCCTGCTGCAAACGGGTCATTAACTCTTTTAATTTGATATCATTCGGCCCTATTCCAAGCATCGGTGATATTGCGCCATGAAGCACATGGTAAATCCCTTCATATTTTCCTGTTTTCTCATAAGCTGCTAGGTCTCTGGCATTTTCCACTACCATGATGGTCTTATGGTTGCGGGCTGCGTCCTTACAGATTGGACAAAGCTCATCATCAGTTAAGGTAAAGCATTCTTTGCAGTAGCGTACATTGCGTTTTGCATCAATAATCGCGCTTGATAATGCTTCCACCTGCTCCTCCGGCATATTTAGAATGTGGAACGCCAGACGTTGGGCACTTTTCGCACCAATTCCCGGAAGTCCGGATAATTCTGATATTAACTTACTAATCTGACGACTATATAAATCCATTTTCCACTCTTCCTTTTTAGTTTAGATTTTCCTAAAATTCCTCTCTTATATTACTTTAAAAAAAAAGGTTTTACAAGGTCGTTTTCTTTTTTCGTTTGATTTCAACAATCTTTTACTTTTATCAGTGAAGATTCTCATAAAAAATAGTATAATTAAAGTTATCATATGGAATAAAGCAAGAGGGAAATAATATGCAATTAAGAGAAAATATCGCAACAATACCATTAATGGATGCCTTTCAGGCCGGGGACGAGTGTCCATTCTGTAATTTAGAACGGGCCGCAGAACAGCATGCGGTCTCTTTTATTTTAGGTTCTGCTTATATGGAGGACGATATTCGTGCCGAAACAGATAAGCTTGGTTTCTGCCGCCATCATTTTAAAATGATGTACGACTATGGCAACCGGCTTGGTAATGCTTTGATTTTAAGCACCCATTTGAAGAAATTAAATCAGGAGCTTGCTAAGGAATTAAAGGATTTCACTCCGGGCAAATCCAGCCTGCTTACCCGCATGAAAAAGACAGATTCCGGCAAGGAAGCCCCTAAGACCGCCCTTGGAAACTGGTTATTGGAAAAAGAGTGTTCCTGCTATGTCTGTGACCACTTTACCAAGATTTATAACCGTTACCTGGATACATTTTTTGAATTGTATAAAAAGGATGAAGAATTTAAACAAATGTTTTTGAACAGCAAGGGATTTTGTCTCCCTCACTTCCGGGATTTAGTAGAGACTGCTGAGAATAAACTGAATGATGCACAGAAAAAAGAGTTTTATCCTGCTGCCTTTGCACTGATGCAGGACAACCTTGACCGCTTACAAAAAGAAGTATCCTGGTTTGTGGAAAAGAATGATTACCGCAACAAGGATAAGGACTGGGGCAATTCTGCCGACAGTATCCAGCGTGGAATGCAGAAATGTGCCGGGGGATATCCGGCGGATGAAATCTTTAAGGCGAAGCTGTAAAAAGCGTGGCCGCGCGACGCTTCAAAAAACGCTTCGCGTTTTCATCTGACGTAGACCACGTAGGAGCACTTTCCCATCACGTAAAAAGCCGGTGCCTTTTGGCACCGACTTCTTTTTTATTAGAAAGGAAATCCGCCGCCTAAGCCGCCCATTCCACCTGTGATTTTTGCCATAGAGCTCTGAGACTCTTCATCTAATTTTCGGAACGCTTCGTTCGCTGCTGCCATAATGAGATCTTCTAACATTTCCACATCATCCGGGTCAACAACTTCCTGGTCTAATTTCACTTTTGTGATTTCATGTTTACCGGAAACAGTAATTTCTACTGCTCCACCGCCGGCTGTTGCTGTTACTTCCTTTTCTTCTAACTCTTTCTGTGCTTCTTCCATCTGACGCTGCATTTTCTGCGCCTGTTTCATCAGATTATTCATGTTTCCCGGCATTCCGCCCGGAAATCCACCTCTTTTTGCCATTTTCATATCCTCCTGGTAAAAAAATATATTTAAAATCTTCCTGTCTCGAAAGTTTCAATCTGTAACTCCCAAAAGATTTTATACCTAAAAATTCTCTTCCTCAATATCAAAATTAATAAGCTGCCGCAAATCCGGATAAATTTCTCCTGCAGGCTGTCCACTGTCATTGGATTTTACTTGAATATCCACTTCTCTTCCAATGCGATCTGCTATAACCTGCTTTAGATTGTCCTGACATTCAGAACGATTTTCAGCAATATAAGCATATGCGTTTGGATCATCAAACACAAGCAAAAGACAATCATTTGGTCCAAGGGACGGTACTGCTTTGTTATAATAGGTCTTACTAATACCTGTGAGCTGTGAAAGCATTCCCTTCCACGCGCTGACAATCTGCTTTATGTCCTCCGGGATTGCTTTTGGCAGGTCAACCTTTACCGCTGGTTCTGCGGTCTCTGCTGCTACGCCCTGCCTGGGACTTGTGGCCGACTGAACAACCACACCTTTTTCTATCTTCTTCTCAAGACTCTCTAAACGATCAATCAGCGAAGAATAGTCTTTCTCCATCTCCGGTTTACATAACTTCACAACTGCAATTTCAATTAAGATTCGCTTTTGGGAAGCATATTTTATCTGATTTCCCAAATCGGAGAAAATGCGGATATAACGCATCAGAATCTCCGGCTCAACCATTTCTGCCTCTTCCTTTAACAGTGCAAGATTATCTGCGGAAATGTCTAATACATCTTCCATATCATCTGAGCTTTGAACTAATAACAGATTTCTCATATACCATGTGAAATCTGTCACAAACTGTCCCATCTCACGTCCTTCCACAATCAACTCTTCGATGGTGGCAATTGCGCCTGTTACATTTTTCTCTAAAATCTGACGAAGCAGGCGGCTGAATATTTCCGTATCAACTGCACCTAATGTCTCTAATACTTTCTCATAAGTCAAATCCTGCCCAAGATAAAAAGCAATACACTGATCTAAAAGACTTAGCGCATCTCGCATCGAACCATCTGCGGCCTTTGCAATATAACGGATGGCACGTTCTTCTACGTTTACCTGTTCTTTATTCATCAAATCTGTCAGTCTGCCTGCGATAGTATCAATAGATATTCGTCTGAAATCATAACGCTGGCATCGTGACAAAATGGTAATCGGAATCTTATGTGATTCTGTTGTCGCTAAAATAAAAATAACATAGGATGGCGGTTCCTCCAATGTTTTTAGGAGCGCGTTAAACGCTCCTATAGAAAGCATATGAACCTCATCTATGATATAGACCTTATATTTTCCTTCAGTTGGGCGGTATTCCACCTCTTCCCGAATCTGACGGATGTTATCCACACCATTATTTGATGCGGCGTCGATTTCAATTACATTCATGGAACTTCCTGCGGCAATCGCTTTGCAGGTCTCACATTCGCCACAAGGACTCCCATCTACCGGATGCTCACAGTTTACTGCTTTTGCAAAAATCTTGGCAATAGTGGTCTTTCCTGTTCCTCTTGTTCCACAAAATAGATATGCATGTCCAATTCGGTCTGCTTTTATCTGATTCTTTAAAGTTGTTACAATATGATCCTGCCCCTTTACGTCCTCAAATTCCTGCGGGCGGAATTTCCGATATAGCGCCGTATACGACATGCTTACTTACTCCTTCTAATCACCAAAACTGATTCCCATCCGTTTTGCTTCTTTTATCATCTGACAGCCCGGATCTACTGCCTTTAATTTTCCTGCTACGTCTGCTAATGGCACACGTTTTGTATTTCCATCAATCATGGCAATCATATTACCATAATCTTCATCCATAATTGCTTTTGCTGCTGCAGAGCCAAGTCTTGTACATAATACACGGTCATACGGGCATGGGCTGCCGCCTCGCTGGGTATGTCCAGGCACAGTGACACGTACTTCTACGCCGCTTTCTTTCTCAATCTGCGCAGCGATTTCGTAAGATACGGATGGGTATTTGCGTTTTGCAACTTTTGCTTTGTATTCTTTCTTTGAAAGCTGTGCATCTTCTTTGGAAATTGCACCCTCTGCCACTGCAAGAATGGTAAAGCCTTTTCCTGCTTTCGAACGTTTGTCAATGGCTTCTGTTACTTTCCTGATATCATATGGAATCTCCGGAAGTAAAATAATGTCTGCACCACCGGCAATTCCGGCATAAAGAGTCAGCCAGCCAACCTTATGTCCCATAACCTCTACAATAAATACACGATTGTGGGAAGCTGCTGTTGTATGAATACAGTCAATGGCATCTGTTGCAATATTAATCGCACTTTGGAAGCCAAATGTCACATCTGTGCCATAAATATCGTTATCAATTGTCTTTGGAAGATGAATTACATTTAATCCCTCTTCACGGAGCAGATTTGCTGTTTTCTGTGTTCCATTTCCACCAAGAATGACAAGACAGTTCAGATTCAGTTTATGATAGGTCTGTTTCATTGCCTCAACCTTATCAAGTCCGTTCTCATCCGGCACGCGCATCTGTTTAAATGGCTGACGGGAAGATCCTAAAATTGTTCCACCCTTTGTCAGTATTCCTGAAAAATCCCGTGATGTCAAAAGACGATAATCGCCATAAATCAAGCCCTTATAACCATTAAGGAAACCATATACTTCTAATTCAGAAATATTTTCACTTAAACCCTTTACGACACCTCTCATAGCTGCATTTAAAGCCTGACAGTCACCACCGCTTGTTAACATACCAATTCGTTTCATCTGCAATACCCGCCTTTCTGTCGCCTGTATACAATTATATAAATATTTTACAGTACTTTTATGGTTTATTCAATTCGTTTTTTCACAAACTGATTCTTTAATAACAAAAAATCTTCCAACTCCATGAGCATATAGAAAAGCACCGCTCTTGCTTCAAATTCTTCCCGGTTTTTGGGCAGTTCTCCGTTCTTCATGTTAGAGAGAACCTCTTTCAGGGATTGCAATAACCCCTCAACCGCATTATCCCTGCGGTAATCTGCAACAATTTCCTGAATAAATCCGGCGACTTCAAGACGCTGCATAGTCAGTGCCTCTATGTGTATCATGCTCTTGTAAATATCTCTTAAAACCATGCTCTGTTTCTGACGCATTTCAATGTAATCCATCTCATAGGTGCAGCTGTTGCGCAACGAGTTATTCCAATTACGAATGGCTGCTTCTTTTGCTGTTTCCAAACGTACCTCAAGCTCTTTAAAACATTGGTCGGCATCTTCGTCACAAACACCGGATATAAGTTGAGCAGCCATGCGTTCCAGAATCCGTTTCAATTCTGCATCCACCTGCCCTGCCAGCTTTTCAAATTCCTGTTTCTTTTTTCTTAAAAAAGAAAGATTTATTAATATTCCAAAGCCTACACCAATCAGAAAAATCAGGCTTTCATTTACAATCCACTCCCGAGACATAGACTTTTCCATAAGAAAATGAGAAATCAGGACCGCACACATCGCAATTGCTTCTCTCCAGCCTGTCACAAGACATAAAAATGTAAATAGCAGTACAAAAACACCATACGCCGGTATCGTATAACCTCCAATGGAAAAACAGGCAACTGCAATTAATAATGCACATACAAATGCCAGACCACGGTTTACAGCCGTCTGAATGGTTTCCCGTTTAGTATTTTGTATACTTAAAATTGTTATAATGCCTGTTGTTACATAGTATTGCAGTCCCAGTGTATATGCCACCCCAATCGCAATCGTACACGCAGCGGCAATTTTTACTGCATTTAACAGTTTTTCTGACTTTATAATTCTCATATGCCTCCCTGTGATGTCTTTTATTCTGCTATCTGCCGAAATCTTTTTCCTTCAAAAAATCTTCTCTTATATTTGATGGCAACAAAATCGGTGATTTTCTTCTGATAAACCATATCAGAAAGTCCACCCACAATACCAACTACCGGCATGCCCTGTATAAATTTCAGATAAAGTAATTCGTTTGACAGCGCATCTGATGTTTTTCTTATCTGCTCTGTTCTTGAAATTTCAAAAGGTTTTTGGTCCTTCATCCAGCTGTTTAACTGGGCATTACCTTTGATGAGTGCTTCTTCGTGGGATAACGCTGTTTCTATCATTTTCAAAATAAAAATCTGTTCTTCCTCTGTGTCATAATGAAATCCGTAACTTAACGCTATTTCGTAAATACTTTTTAACAACACTGCAAGAAAAAGAGGAATGTCCGGCAATCCCATCCCCAGAGCACCCATACCAACACCTTCCACCGTGGAAATTGCCATATTAATGTTTTTGCTGACACCTGCCTGCTTCCCAAATGCCCGCAGACTTTTTCTGTTATTCTTTAAGTTTGCCGCATATTCGTTGATTTTATAATCCTGTTCCTTTTTTTCCCGATTATACGTCTTCTCGATAATACCCGTTCCCTTTTCAAAAATAAGCTCGAAGGCTTTGAAAAAAGCGGTATTTAAGGTCCGGCTTAACTTTTCCGGCACAAAACGACTGATTTTTTCCTGCCACGCTGCCACTTTCACATGTAGGTTGTGCTGTATAAATGCACTTTCTGCTTTTACCAGTCTGCCATATTCTTTTTCTATCTGATCCTGATTCATATAGCATTTCTCCTTCTGCCATTTGTATTCGTGCGTTATTCGCATAAATTAAAAATATCATAGCAAAACCTGCTTTTTGTTACAACAAACAGAAACTTAAATTTTACTAAAAATTGGAAAACAAAAAACAGGACGCAGCCTAAATTTTGAATTTCAAAATTTAGGCTACGTCCCTGTTTTTCGGAATTTAGGCTGCGTCCCCGTTTTTCGGAATTTAGGCTGCGTCCTAAATTTCGACTCCACAGCCGGTTAATAACTCACGGGCAGAATCTAACGAGTCCACGCCATGAAGATTTTTAATCGGTGCAAATTCTCTTTCACGTACTACCTCGTAAGGTAAGCAGTCTTTCATCATATGTACCATATCTAATACTAATGTTTCGAATTTATAGCCATTTGGCTCTTCAGGTTTTACCATATTACCTTCTAAATCCATGTAAGGAATCTTCTTCTCTACTACGTGGATTGGCATATGAGCATCTGCAATTTCTTCTAATCGTTTCTCAGAAAACAGATAATTTAAGATAACGCCAAAGCCGTACTGCAGGTCTCCGTTTTCTTTTCTTGCAGTTGCCATCTCTTCTGTCATTTCGTAATACTCTGCAATAGATGGTCTTCCATCTTCTGTACAAAGCACACCTACTTTTTCATCCGGTGTAGCTTTACGAACTACCTTCGCTCCACTTTCACAACCGGAAACAATTGTTGCACCTACAAATAACGGATCCGCAATTCTCTGTAAGCAGTTGTCTACAGCAAAAACATTCAGCCATTCAACTCCTTTCCGGTGAATGTCCTCTAACAATCCTGCCTTAATCATTGAGCCAAACCAGCCACCATTACCATTTGGAGACATTGCAACTTCTGTTTTCGAAGTCATGTATACACGCCCTTCATAGTCACATGCCGGCACCATCTCCTGAACGAAGAATTTTACATAGTCTTTCGGATAACCAAAATACTCATGCTCCTCAAAAAACGCTACTGTATCCTCATTGTTGATGTTGCTTGTCATAATATACAGTGGTACATAAGCTTCTGCTTCATCTGTCACATCCATAAGATTACGAACTAACTGTTCAAACAGATATAAATCCCGGTTTACACCAATGTTTAATGTACCCTTTGGTTTATCTAATCCTAGTCTGGTTCCCTGACCACCGGCAAGAAGCACAGCTCCCACCTTGCCCTCACGGATTGCCTTTAACCCGGCTGCCTTAAATTCTTCTTTTCTTGCTTCAATTTCTGTTACTTCTACTGCGTCAAGCGGTGCAAACACACCTCTTTCATTTACGGTTGCTTTGCGTTCAATCTCTTTTAAGATTGTCCAGTCAATTGTTTCTAATTTCTCTTTTAACGCAACGTTTTCTGCTTCACTGTTTGCTGCAAGTGCATTCTGAATATAGCACTGCTTCTTTTCCTCAAAAATATTCATATCTTCTCCTTACTATAGCTTTTCCCTTTGTACTGTACAATATTGAGACAAAAACTCTTTCTATCTCTATAGGTACTTCACACTATCTTTAAGTAAAATGTTTAAGGTATTATACTACGAAACCTTCTCATTTCAAAGCTTTTTCGAATTTTTTAGTTATTTTCACTCTTTTTTGTACGATTTTCAACCTTTTGACACACTAATCCTATAAAGCAAAAAGTGGCATAGCACTTCTGCTACGCCACCAAACGCTTCGTTTATACTGATTTTTTATGCAAGAGCAGCTGTAATAATTGCCATCGAGTATACCTCAGCTGCGTTACAACCGCGAGACAAGTCGTTTACCGGTGCGTTTAGACCAAGTAAAATTGGACCATACGCTTCAAAGTTACCCATACGTTGAGCAATCTTGTAACCAATATTTCCTGAGTTGATGTCCGGGAAAATAAATGTATTTGCATGTCCTGCAACTTCATTGCCAGGGCATTTAGTACGTGCAACACGAGGAGATACTGCCGCATCAAACTGAAGTTCTCCTTCGATTGGAAGATTCGGATATTTGGCCTTCGCCTTTGCTGCCGCGTTACGAACTTTATCTACATCTTCACCGGCACCGGAACCTAATGTTGAATAACTTAAGAACGCCACCTTCGGGTCGATACCGAAAATCTTAGCACATTCTGCTGTTCCACCGGCAATTTCTACAAGTTCATCCTCTGTTGGTTTAATATTAATTGCGCAGTCACCCATTGCCAATACTTCGTTATCACCTGTGGCAGATGGGCGTACCAAAATGAAACAGGAAGATACGATAGAATTGCCCGGTTTTGTTTTTATCAGCTGTAATGCCGGACGTACTGTATCTGCGGTAGAGTAAGTTGCTCCGCCGAGAAGCGCATCCGCAACTCCCATTTTCACAAGCATGGTTCCGAAATAATTTGCCTGAGAAAGTATCTTTCTAGCCTCCTCCGGTGTTCTCCCTTTGCTCTTACGAAGTTCGCAGAGTAAATCTACCATCTCATCAATACGGTCATATTCTAAAGGATCAATGATTTCTGCTCCACGAATATTAAAACCACACTCTTCTGCCGCAGCAAAAATTTCTTCTTTATTACCGACCAAAATCGGATGAAGGAAAGTACCTGCCAAAAGACGGGATGCTGCTTCTAAAATACGTGGGTCCGTTCCTTCTGTAAACACGATTTTCTTAGGATTTTTTTTCAAAACATCAATTAGTTGTCCAAATCCAAACATTCTGTTTTCCTCTCTTTTAAATAATATTGTCCATTTTATTCTTAATAAAAGCGCTTACTTCTTGATTTTAAGCGAACTTTAAGCATTTTTGCCAGCTCCTATTATATAGCACTTTTTCTCAATTTCAATGTTTGTACTTAAATAAATGCACACTACACTTCTTTTTCTAATTTGTCCCAATTTTTATAAATTATACCTTGTAGACTTCTCTTTTATATTTTTACTTCGCCTCTGCGAATCTTTGCTATTTCACCTATAAAGTCTGCTTCAACTGCAAACAATAAGTACATCCGAGGCTCTAGTCCTTTTGCCCTAAATCACTTCTATTATACAGCAATTATTCACATTTGTATATGAGGAAGAAATAACAAATTTGTGCACTTTTCATAGTGCAGTTTTCATTATTAGTTTTCCATCTGCACTAACATTCTAATCCTATAACGTAAAGAAAAAAGAGCTGCAAAAGCAACTCTTTATATCATGTCTATTCTTTTCATTTTAAATCCGAGCACCGCCCTTCGAATCCAGTTCACAGACGTTACCTCCACAGTTAACTCCGCCCAGGCTGCCTCGTAACACCCAAGAGGTTCTGCTTAGGGCTGCTCCATTCCTGACCTGACCCGGTTCGCAGATTCCTGCCGCACAAGACCCAAACTTCAACGCCACTTATGAAGGGCAGCTCTGCAAAAAGATAACCCTCAGTTTGGCATCACCCCGACTATAGCGGATTGTCGGTGCAGGGTACCGCTACCACCCCGGCTGCTCGGAGACTTAAGTATAGCCTATGAACACGTCGGTTGTCAATCCTTTTACCTGTAAAGTTTTGTCAGTCTTTGTCCCAAAATACCCCTTTCAACAGACTATACATTTTCCTGTTCTTTCTGCTTTTTCTTCTTTTCCCGGAGTTCCCGGAAAAACTGTGACAGCATTTGTGAACACTCCTCCTGCAAAATGCCCCGCTCAATTTCTACCTGATGATTAAACTCTGCCATCTGCAGCAGATTTAATATCGACCCGGCGCACCCTGCTTTTGGATTCATGCTGGCAATCACTACTTTTTTCATGCGGCTTTGTACAATGGCACCTGCACACATCTGGCACGGTTCCAGCGTCACATACATGGTGCAGTCCTCTAAACGCCAGTCGCCTGTCTTTTTGCTTGCTTTTCGTATAGCTGAAAGTTCTGCATGGGCAAGTGTATTGCCATCGGTATTTCTTCTATTATATCCTCTGGCAATAATTTTGTCGTTCTGTACAATGATGCAGCCAATCGGGACCTCTTCCAGCGCGTATGCCTTTTTCGCCTCCCGTATGGCAGCTTTCATATATTTTTCTTCCTGTGTCATGGACAATATTCTCCTAAATGTTATACAATAAGTATATATCATATTTTTGTTCGAGGTAAAGATTTATGCTCAAAAAAAAGACACCCACCACTAACTTCTCTATGGAATATCATACCGAACGCCTTATTTTACGCGTTTTGACTCCGGAATATTTAACTGAAGTTCTAGCTTTTCAACTGCGCAATCGGGATTTATTTGAAAAATATGAGCCATTTCTGCCGGATAATTTTTATACAGCAGAGCACCAGCAGGCTATCTTAAAATGTGAATTTACTATGGCACTAAAAATGGAAACCATCCGCTACTATGTTTTCTTAAAGGATGATCCATCTACCATTATTGGCACTGTCTGCCTTCATGACATCCGCCGTTTTTCTTACTCCTGTTCGGAACTGGGATATCGCTTTGATCGGGATTACCATCACAGAGGCTACGCAAAAGAGGCCATCACAAAGCTTCTTTCTGTTGCTTTTGATGACCTGGGTCTGCATCGTATTTTTGCAAGAGTTATGCCTGAAAACGCGCCTTCTCTAAAACTACTTCGTTCTATGGATTTTTTAGAAGAGGGAATTGAACACGACTGCATCCAGATTCAGGGAACCTGGCATGATCATCTGCGTTTTGCAATGATTAATCCTAAACCATCTTAAAAAACATGATACCAGTAGCCAAATTTATTTAGTTTATTTTCTACAGGCTCATCCTGAGGTAAAAATTCTGTAAAGCCAAATATTGCAGCCATTACCCGCTCCTGGGGCTGATAGATTCCCGGTACACCGATAAACCACCGGTCTACCTCTAATCTTCCAATTACTAAATATCTGTAATTAAAAAAACCGTGCAGCAAAAAACTGTTATTTCCAAAATACCAGTACTTTTGCGGAAGCTCCCGTAGGTCTTTTAATTCTATGCGCACGCAAAGAATTTCTTTTTCCTGATGGAGTGTGAAGGATGGATGTGTATTTTGTAATTCTTCCCAAACCTCTAACCACTGATATTGAGGAAAAACATTGCGCATCGGAATTTCTGTTGCCTGAATATTATCCTGCCACTCAGAAGCACCCCCAGCCTCCTGTTGTTGACCAACCGACCGGCTTACCATGACTTCTTCCGACTGATTCAATGTGGTTGCCTGACTTGCTGCGGCCTCTTCCGACTGATTCATTGCGGTTGCCTGACTTGCCGCGGCTTCTTCCGACTGATTCAATGTGGTTACCTGACTTGCTGCGGCCTCTTCCGGCTGCTGCAATGTACTTGCCTGACTCGCCGCGGCTTCTTCCGACTGATTCATTGCGGTTGCCTGACTTGCCGCGGCTTCTGCAATTAACTGCTTTGTTTCAGTTTTATCCCCCTGCTGTGGCACTGTTGGCTGTTCCGACATCTTGACAGCCGACAGCCTCTTTATGTTTTCAACCCGTACATCAATTGGCTTTCCTTCTCTCCAGCGACTTAAGCAGATAAAATCATCCTCTATCAGAATCATAACGCCTTCCATGTCGCGGAAGGAGCACTCTGTATTTTTGATTCTTTCTGTTTTAAAAACAATGCCATAATCCCCCCTGCCATCTATAAGCCTCATTTCTCCTATAGAGATGCTTTCTAATTTTTCATCCATTTCACGTATCAAAAAGATTTCTCCTGCCTGACAGCTTCTACGAATATCTCTAATATGAATTTCCATCCGGCAATCATTTCCCCGTATCTCTACTTTCGCAAATCCCTTATTAGCACCTTTTTTTCCTTCCTCGTAAGCATAAATATATGTAATAAAACGTTGTATTCCTGCCATGCAGCACCTCAGACCGGGTTTCTTTAGTATCAAATATATGCTGCACCGTATGTTGTATGACAATCTATTTAAAAAAAACGACATTTTTTCTCAATAAGGAGTTGACATTCCTTTTCTCCCATGATATATTGATTTTAGGAACAATTCCTATTATCAACAGAAAGGATGAACAAAAATGCTAAAGTATAGCAGACAACGGGAAGCTATCAAATTGTTTCTTGCAAACCGTTACGACCATCCCACTGCAGAGACGGTATATCTTGCTATTAAGCAGGAATTTCCAAATATCAGTCTCGGAACTGTATACCGCAATTTATCTCTGCTTTCTGAAATTGGTGAGATTCAAAAACTCTCTACCGGAGTTGGTCCGGACCGCTTTGACGGGAACGCTAATCCTCATTATCACTTTACCTGCAGAAAATGTGGTTCTGTCCTTGACTTAGCAGTTGATGAACTTGATCATATTAATGTTCTTGCAGCACAGGGATTTGATGGAGAAATTGAAGGACATATTACTTATTTCTACGGTACATGTCCGGACTGTAAAAATGTAAATTAACATTTTTACAAAAAGAAAAATATAATTTCATATATCGCTTGACAAATTATATTTTTTATCTAAAATCAGTAACAGTTACTA
>X314_Red_Deer__coassemble_137_pt1 | contig 13549 bp, 17 predicted proteins | sample X314_Red_Deer__metabat2_high_PE_002 | metagenome-assembled genome bin X314_Red_Deer
TTCCTGTCTGGTTCAGAAAGCTTCCTGCTATAAGGCAGCCGGTTACTGCGATTAATTGTAATATGATTTTTTTCATTTTATACCCTTTCCAATTTCTACCTAAATCAACATTTCATAAAAACTCTTCTTATATCATAATCTCTGTATGAATATAGGTAATATCGACAATTATTTCAAACGTTCCGGTTGTTACGTTTTCTCTCTGCAACAATGTTGTTTCCTTGTCATCTACTCTGTCTAGGACAGTTGTTGGTCCATATTCATCTGTATGATTTACCGGAATAAACTCAGGTTGCAAAATTGCTGTTGCATTTTCGTCCTCAATCAGCTCTTTTTGTTTTGATATCAATTCTCTTGTTCCAGATCTTCGCACCGCTATTTTGTTGCGATTTTTGGAATAACCCGTTGAGCGCGCTCCTGTAACAATCCCCCATGCTTTCCTTATGTCCATTTTAAAAAACATTATAACTGCCAAAAGTGAACAAAATATCATGGCTTCCAAAAATATTTTCGCTATTAATAACATTTCATTTACTGACATATTATTTATCTCCCTGATAACTGGATGTTAATAGTGCATCAGACTGCTCTATTAAATTCTCTACCTTCGCTATTTCCTCCGTCACAGTACTTGTCGCATCCTTGGACATTTTTTCCAAATCAACATTTATTTCTTCATAAATTGCCTGAATATCTTCAAGCAACACACCATCCTCTTTCATGTATCGAGCATACTGTGTGGAACGGCTGACAATTTCCTGATAGAGTCTTAATGTAATTAATTCTCTGTCCGGCATCTCATCATTGTAACGTTTAAGTTCAATCAGCTGGTTCCAGTATTCTCCATACATTCCTGCGTCAGTTCCTTCAATCTGCGCCGCAACAATCTTTTTATAGAAATTTCCAATCTCCACATAAATCTCACAACGCTTGTACTCCATTTCTTTTTCTTCCACACCTTCGTAATAACTGCCAGCTTCACTAAACCACGTTACAGCATTTGGCTGTCTGCTTTCTTCATGTTCATAATAAAACCAATAAGCATTTCCTAAATCAAAGCAAAAATCTGCATACTCACTTGCATTTTTATCACTGAACTTTTCCATGTACTTGTCTACGCTCACATTGATACGAAGCAATATTTGTTCCTCATCCTCTGAAAAAACTCCATCTTCAATAAAAAACTCTATCAACCCCTGATACGCATTAGACCTTGAACTATCGGTCTCAATTGCACTCAGGTAATAATCAATAATTTTCTCCCTATCCGTAGAACGTTCGGCAATATTAATCAGATAGTCGTACTCAGATTCCTGTTTACTTTTCGCTGACATATAAAATCCTAACGAACTGATTCCACATACTGCTGCCAGTACAATCGTAGCAACAAACATACCCACCTTCTGTTTGTATTTCTTCAAAATCGGCCTATCTAAATCTCTGTAATGCTCTAATGCATACATAAGTTCTTCCGCTGTTTGAAAACGGTCCTCCGGATTTTTCTGCGTACATTTTAAAATGATACTTTCTAACCCACTAGATAACGCTGGATTCCAATATGTAATCGGATACATTTCATAAGGCGGTTCAGAAGGATTATGTCCGGTCAAAAGATGATACATTGTAGCTCCAAGACAATAAATATCGGTTCGCGCGTCGGTCTGTCCCATTCCTCCAAACTGCTCTGGTGCGGCGTAGCCTTGAGTTCCAAGACAGGTCGTATCCGCGATATTCTTCTCCTTAAATTCTCTTGCCGTTCCAAAGTCAATCAGCACAACGCTTCCATCGTACTTTAACATGATGTTGGAAGGCTTCATGTCACGGTAAATAATTGCCGGTGTTCTTGAATGCAGATAGCACAATACATCACAAAGCTGTAATGCCCACGCCACAACGTCCTCCTGCTTCTGTGCTCCTGATTCCTGTATTACCTTATTTAACGTAATTCCTTCTATATAATCCATAACAATCAAGAAATTTTCATCTTGATCGATAATATCAACGATGCTTGGCAAATTTGGATGCTCAAGCTTTTTTAATAAGTCCGTTTCGACAATCAGGCTTTGTCGGACAATCTCAAAGTTCTGTACACCGTCCTTTCGGACTTCTTTAATTGCCCACGGCTTATTCGCCTTTGCATTAATTGCCAGATACACAGTGCTCATTCCCCCCCTGCCAATCTGACTTAATATTCTATATTTACCATCAATAAGTGTTCCTACTTCTAGCATTTTACTTCCTCGTTCGTACCAAAATTGCAGATATATTATCGCGTTCACCACGTTTTTTATTCAGTTCTACTAAATAAGCGAGGTTTTGTTTTATTTCCTCTGGCGTATGATTTGCAACCGGTGCTGCGTATGTTTTCAGTTCTTCTTCCGTTACCTCGTGCCGAAATCCATCTGAGCATATAAGATAACTGCATTCCTGCTTTATATCTCCCTCGATAAAATCTGGGAACACGTTCTCACTTAATCCAACGCACTGCAGCAATACATTGCGTCGGCTATCTGTTTTTGCCTGCTCTGCCGTCAAGTTTCCTGCCTCAACTTCTCTTTCAACTACAGTCTGGTCTCGTGTAATTTTTTTTACTTGATCTTCGATTTCATATAATCTACAATCACCCACGTGAAGTACATAATATTTATTTTCCAAAAACAGCACTGCTGTTACTGTTGTTCCAATCTCTACGTTTCCCTCGCGCCCATACTCACAAATTTCCTGATTAATAGATGCAAGCAGCCTTCTCCATGATTCTTCAATACCCTCTCTCGTCCACGGCTCTGAAGCATATGGAAATATTTCTAAAAACCACTGCTCAAATGCTCTTATTACGCTTGCACTTGCAACTTCCCCTTGCTCTAATCCACCTAAACCATCACATATTACAGAAAAGACAACTAATCCCATATCTGTATTTGCAATTTTTAAAGTCAAACTATCCTGATTTACAGTTTTCACGTTTCCTATATCTGTCACTGCATTTCCGATGTAATACATATTTATCTTTTCTCCCATTACCTTCTACCTAATTAATTCACACTAATAGTAAATTTTACCACATTTGAAATTTTAAGCAACCTCGTTTGTAGTACTCTAGTACTGGTTTTTCAAAATTTTTTTATTTTTTTCACAATAGGATGATTTTTGCCATTTATTTTTTATTTTTTTGTGCCAAATCACTACATCTATAGATGTTCATACCACTCTAGTTAAAAATTAATTTTTCTCTTTTCTTATTTTCTAAGATTTTTTTTCTTACTTTTTCTTGGTTTTGTACACACTCTGCATTCCAACTTTTGATATAGCACAGCTTTTGTTCCTCGCACAAGGTTGCGCAGTGACATCTACCATTCGCACGTTATACGCATCCTCGCGGAGCGTTTTTTCACTATAATCTCCACCAATAGAATAAATTGTTTTGAAAATTTCATTGGCATATTTCTCACACTCAGAATCACTCTCAATCTTTAAAATATCTTTTACAATATACTTGTTGAAATTCTCGTCCATTTAGAGCAGGATTAGCTGAAGTGATTAATGCTTGTGCATTTTCATTTGAAGTTACTTGATAATATACATTTCCATTGCTCTTCGCTTTTGCCGCCGCTCTATCCGCATTCGTTCTTATCAAAGCTTCTTCTGGCGAAAGTCCCTGTTCTTTATACTTCTTCCACTGCGCATACTTATCCGGGCACACCCTTCCTGCATTTCCGCTCGGGTCATAATACATCAACGGATTATTCTTACAATAACTGAACAGATTTAATCCATCCCCAAGATAAGTATCTTCCTGTAAGAAGCGACCAATCACAGGATTATAGAATCTTGCTCTTAAATAATACTGGGAAGTAACGCCATCATACATCTGTCCGGTATAACGGAATCGATTTGCCACCTGTTCTTCGCATACCACAGTATTACCAAAAGCATCATACTCATAATGATTTAATACTTGCGCTGATGTGTTTTCATTATTATTTTGCAACACCACATGGGTGATACTGCCCATTTCATCACATGCATAGTGATAGTAGTTTCTTGCTTTTTCACTATCTGAACAGATAAGGTCTAAACCACGGATATAGCGAATCCGGTTTCCATCCTCATTCTGCTCTACAACCGCTTCTTTGCCAGAGAAGATAAACTTCACAAGTTCCCCATTCTCTTCCAGTTCGTGACGTAAGCCTTCTGCATCGTAGCGGTTTACCTGACATGCTCCTTCGACTTCAGCAATTGCAAGGCGGTTAAAGGAATCATAGCTGTAGGTAAAGCTGCCATCGGATAACATATTTCCCTGTTTGTTATAAGTAAAGCTTTCTATCTGTCTTTATTTAGTTTGGTAATCTCATAATCAATGCTTTTAGTGCCTGACAACCTTTTTCATATTGTACAAGTTCAACTGCCGTTTTCCCTTCCAAAGAATTAAGAGGTGTTTTTAACCAATTAACTGCTGTATTTATTCCTAATATACCACATACTGCGTTTACAATATCTTGAGGAATCCCCTCTATAACTATATCAACTTGCTTAAAACATCTTGCAAATCTTTGCCAAGCATTCTTGCTGTACTCATCTGCAAAAAAATCTATTTTATCCATAATTATCTTAACGCCTCTCCGCTAAATAAAAAATGTTTACACCATTGACCGCTCGTGCTGATGGTGCAATAATTTCATCATATCCATTTTTATATGCATATTTTCCAAATGCATGAGTGATGTCATAACCTTCTCTCACTATGCTATCAAGATTGACTCCAAATTGAGAACGAAATGATATTGTCACACTTTCCGGGTTTAATCCTCAAACTGCATGCCTATACCAAAAGTAGATAATATCAACTATCCCATATATTTTAAAAATACTCTTTAAAATATGGATTTTCAGAAATCATATGCTCAAACCTTGGGCTATGAATTTGAATGACCTCATCTACCAAACCGCTTATGTTTTCAACTCTTGATGTTGGCAAAATAATTATTGCACCTTCGCTTTTTAACTTTTTAAAAAGACAATACACAGCTGAATTAATCATGCAGTCATAAAAACACAATGTATCCATCCACGGAAAGCAATAAACTCTTCTGTTACTTGCATAACCAATTGCCAAAGAAGCTCTCCACTTTTCCCATTCACAATTCCTTGAAAGACCATAATCTAATCTACTCGGTGTAAGATGAAACTCATTAATAATCTCGTCAATTTTTTCATATTTGTGATATTTATTTATCGCATAATTCAATGCTTTTCTAACGCTCATCTCTCTTTTTATAAAAAACTTTGAATATAATGGTTTTCCAAGATACCATCCAACATTTTGAATATCTGCAGCCCCAACTTGCTTATCATCAAAATATACCTTTTCCGTATTCAATGAAACTTCATTTGTTAACAAAAGAGAAATCGACTCTCCCCCTCCACCATGCTCACAAATAACACCATATATTTTTCCTTTTTCAAAAGTAAATACATTTCGACATATGTAATCTCGGCTTTTTTCATCAAATGGATTGTTTACACTTATAAATCTATCTTCTTCTATCTCTAATCTTATTTTTTCCAAAATTCCCACCATTCTTTCTTAAAGCCTACTATCTCAATATCCCAAATGGAAATAGGCACTCTCTGTCCATCCGTAGTCTCTACTACAATCTCAGATATTGATTTTTGTTTATTTCCTTTATCCTTTTGAAAAGATGCATTCGTTCTTCGTAAAGCTTCTTCTGGCGAAAGTCCCTGTTCTTTATACTTCTTCCACTGCGCATACTTATCCGGGCACACCCTTCCTGCATTTCCGCTCGGGTCATAATACATCAACGGATTATTCTTACAATAACTGAACAGATTTAATCCATCCCCAAGATAAGTATCTTCCTGTAAGAAGCGACCAATCACAGGATTATAGAATCTTGCTCTTAAATAATACTGGGAAGTAACGCCATCATACATCTGTCCGGTATAACGGAATCGATTTGCCACCTGTTCTTCGCATACCACAGTATTACCAAAAGCATCATACTCATAATGATTTAATACTTGCGCTGATGTGTTTTCATTATTATTTTGCAACACCACATGGGTGATACTGCCCATTTCATCACATGCATAGTGATAGTAGTTTCTTGCTTTTTCACTATCTGAACAGATAAGGTCTAAACCACGGATATAGCGAATCCGGTTTCCATCCTCATTCTGCTCTACAACCGCTTCTTTGCCAGAGAAGATAAACTTCACAAGTTCCCCATTCTCTTCCAGTTCGTGACGTAAGCCTTCTGCATCATAACGATTCACCTGACGTGCTCCCTCAGCTTCGGCTATCGCAAGGCGGTTAAAGGAATCGAAACTGTAGGCAAAGCTTTCGTCAGCAAATATGCTGCCTACCTCATAATGAATTGCACGAAATGAAACCTTCCCTTTCAAGAACCCCATTTCGTGCAATTCAAATTTCATAAGCTAACTATTTTTAGCACATATAAAAATTTTCTAAACTACATTTCTTACACTACAATATTGAATACCCTAACAATGCATTCTCATTACAAATTCTTTCAACGCTCTTCTTCCTATATCTGTTTTTACTAATTCAACTGGCTTTTGATTATCTAGCGCTTTTATCTCCTTATTAATCCATATCTGAGTATAATCATCCCCTAATAGATATAACAATGGACGTATAATATCATCCGGCATAATGTCTAATAACTTTTCTGGAATCTCAGTCTCTCTAAAACACCTACTATACGCTTTCCAATCCTGATGATTATACTCATTTGCAAAAAATTCAATTTTTTCGTTATTACTCATATCGGTTCTCCTTTTAACTACTTTTGCTTTATTTTACATTATGCGAATTAAAAATAACTATATTTACACCACCTTCTCTTCTAACTACTGGAACCACTGAGTTTTTACAACCATATACACATCTTGTCATACATAAAATTATGTAAGATATCATCACCATTTTCGATTTGTAATATTGTCTTAGGTGCTAAATAACCAAACGCTGAAATATCTTTCGAAAACCATTCTTTAAGAGAATCGTCTGTCTCTGTAATACATAACATCTTAGCAAATGGCCATATATCACTTGGTATCTCTCCTATTGATTTTTGCGAGTTTCCTTTATCCTTTTGGAATGATGTATTTGTTCCAAATTTGATAACAGTTTTTACACCCTTCCCTATTCCGGCAATACTCGCCTGTTTTTTAGTTGCCTGCTGTCTCCACGCAAATACTCTGCTTAAGAAAAATACAGTGTTTATATAATACTGCTTTACCTAAAAATTCTAGTTTAAATAAATTTTTCATATAGTTCCAAAAATTCATCCTGTGACAAAATAATTTCTGATTTATTATCTTGGTTATCATAATCTTTTTTTTCTAGAATAAAGCACTCGCATGCTTCTAGTGGTACCAGTTTAATTTTTTCCCCTCTTTCAATTTCAGTAAAACCATATTTTTCTATAAGACTATTTGTTAAATCAAAACGCCATAATCTTAACACTGCATCCTCACAGATATAATCAAATTCAAATCGTTCCCCATTCCAAACAGTATAATACTTTACGGTGTATAACGCTTCTAATTCATTTTTGTGAACTAATTTATAACTTACAATTCCCTTTTTGTCTTTTATATATTGAAATCCATCTTTTTTTCCTTTAATAAAAATTTCTATTTCCTCACCTTTTTTATCAACGTTATATAACTCACCTTTATATTTGGCAATCAACATCTTAATTTCCTCCTATTTGAATAAACGTTTTTCTCTTCGAATCATAAAAAGCGTATGGCTTATTATTTTGGTATATAACTGCTTCAACTGGTGAAACTCTTCCTGGTATTTCATATTCTGGTACTGCTACATTCCCACTTCCCGTATAACCATTTCCGGTACATGGTTGACTGTATTTTGATATATCAAATCCTCCTTCTTTAAAATCAGAGCTATATGGTATTTTCACATCTCCTGCATTTGCATTGTCCAGTGTAAATCGTACAACATACAAATCCTTACTTGGGTCATCATATGGTGATGTATGATAGTCTAATCGCATACTCTCATAAGCCTCTGGCATTGTCTTACTAAATGGAGCAGCGTCCTTTGCCTTTGCAACAAATCCTCCGACTTGAGCATTTTGACCAAAGAAAAACTTCAATGAATCCTCTGGTACAACTTTCTGCATAATTGTGCTACTTGTTACCGGCGCCACAGCATCTCTTGCGGCTCTTAGTTGCGCAATCTCAGCTTCAGTGTATTTTCCCTTCGGTAATCCCTTTCCATCGTACTTAGAAATCTCACTCATCGGTATCAAATCCATTACCGTCTTATTTTTCAACTTAATAAAATCAGCATCTACTGTCGCATGATAGGAATCTCCTGCTTTAAAATTAGAACTATCCATCTTCTTAAAGGTTTTCACATATTCGTATGCCTGTGAAGCTGTCATATTTGGGTCAGTTGCCCGAATCTTTTTCAACAGCCGATAGTCATTTGTAAGCTCTAATGCTTCCTGCGGAGAATGTTTTTTATCCTTAAATTTCTTCCACTGCGCATACTTATCCGGGCACACCATTCCCGCATTTCCACTTGGGTCATAATACATCAACGGATTATTCTTACAATAACTGAACAGATTTAATCCAGCCCCAGTATAATATTGTCAATATTGGTTTACACTTTTTTCTCAAGGATGTTCGACCTATGCTACCTCTTGTAATGAATCATAGTACCGCTGACGCTTAACCATAGGCGGCAAACCGCCATTAGCGGAACAGATTCTCCGGTTATTCCAATAACTGATGAAATATCTCCAGATGAGGGTTTTTAACTCATTTACTGTCATTGAGGTGGTGTTGTAACGTCCATAAAGTAATTCCTCTTTGAATCTTGCCCACATGCTTTCACATCTGGCATTGTCATGGCATCTGCCACCGGCACTGTTCATGCTCTGAAGAATGCCATATTTATTGATTGATTTACGATATAACTCGCTTGTGTACTGTGTGCCTCTGTCACTGTGAAGAATAGCTCCCCGGAGCTTAGGATATGCCCTATAAGCATTATCTAAAGTTTGTTCACAAAGGGTAGCTTTCATATTTGTATCCATGGCAAGACCCAATACTGCTAAATCGTAGCAGTCAAAGATAGCTGAAACATACAGTTTTCCATCGGAAGCCTTTATTCTGTAATACATTTTTCAAGAGGTTTTTTAGCTGTAAAATCACGTTTAATTAAATCATCGGATTTCTGGGCTTCTTTATCAGCTTTGGTAATACTATTAGGCTTACGTTTCGGTTTGTGATTAAGACCAATTTCTTCCATCACACGATAAACCGTTCTCTCGCCAGGAATATGTACACCTTCGGGCTGTCTGAGCTGTAATGCCTGATACATGCGGATTCTTCCATAAGTATCATTACATTCATCTTCATTAGAGATATCCAGCATGGCATCTGCTAACGCCTGATATTTCCATGGAGCATCCTTTGTTTTTAGATATTTATTGAATGCCTGTCTGGAAACATGAAGTACTCTGCAATAAAAAGAAATTTTCCCCTTAATCTTGCCGTCATCCGTTTTGATTGCAATAAACATTAGTCTCTGTTTTTTACTGACTTCCGACGGCTGGCTGCGAAAAAAGCACTAGCTTCTTCGAGAAATTCGTTTTCTTCTTTTAAACGACGATTTTCTCTATCTAACTCTTTAACCCGTTTTCTGAGTTCGATAAGCTCATCGTTAAGAGATAACGCATTCTTGGGTGTATGAACCGCTTCATTTGCACTGAGGCGACCTTCTTTAAAGGCTTTTATCCATGCATATATAGTACCCTTAGGAATCCCTAATTCGTTAGCTGCTTTGTGCCCACCAATTTCCTGAGCAAGTTTTACAGCTTGTGCTTTAAATTCATTGTCATAAGATTTTTGATTCTGTGCCATACGTTGTTTTCTCCTATTCTTGTATTGATTATATCAAAATCCTTGAGAATAGGGTGTCAACTTTTATGATACAGCATCACCACGGATATATCGAATCCGGTTTCCATCCTCATTCTGTTCTACGACTGCCTCTTTACCGGAGAAGATAAACTTCACAAGTTCTCCGTTTTCTTCCAGTTCGTGACGTAAGGCTTATGAATCATAAGTATTTAGAGTATATCAATTCACATAATACCTGTCTAAAACATACTTTTACCAATTTAATTTGCACTCATTCTTTATCATACCATCAGCATCATTCTCCTGAGCAAAAAAATATATTAAATCCATGAATGCATTTGTAACAGATTTATCAACTAGAAAATGTACATTTCTTATATCCTTTACTGGGTCTCCCACCATTTTTTCATTAATTTCCCATTCTTTACACTCTGCTCCAACCCCCCATACTTCCATAGCAAAAACAATATTGTAGCCTTTATAATTTACATACACAGCATTGCCATCTTGTTTTTCAAAAATCTTTAATTTCAATTCCAAATTCTTATTTAATGCCAATTTATAGGCTTTTTTGTCAATAATATTCCACATTAACTTTTCCCTTTATAGGTATCATAATTTTCATCATACACGCATCCATCCTTGAATTTAACAGATATAAGAGAATTTCTAAACTACACTTCTACAAACTGTTCTATTCTCCATTTTTCACATTCAGATATCTTTATAAAAAATACTATTAAAGAAACACTATACATCCTTTATCAGATATTTTTTTTATATTATTCTCTTTCGTTGTCGGCATAATAACAACACAGCCAGCATCTAGTAACAATTTAACTGTATGAGATAATTGTTCCTTAAAATGTGTAATATCTTTTGAATTCATCCAAGGATAACAAAATATTTTCTTTCCATTTGCATAGCCTATTGCTGCTGATGCTTTCCATCGTTCGCAACCTACAAACTCAATATTTCTATCTACTCTTTCAGACGAAATATCAAATATTTTTTGAATGGTCGAAAAATCTGTATCCGTTTTTTTACAACGAACTCCATATTCAATCTGTTCTTTTATTGTATTTTTATTAATCTTAGGCTTATTGAAAAAAAAACCATTTGTTCTATTTTGGTACAAATCATTTCCAATATACCAACTAATATCAACTATATCTTTAATAGTTTTTTCTATACCATTAATATAGATTTTCCCTTCATAAAAGTCAGTATTTCCAGTTATTCCGCAACTTAATGCTGCCCCACCTTCGCCAAACTCACCAATAATACCGTACAGATTTCCCTTCGAAAACTCAAAATCTTTTTTCTGTAAACAATCCTGTACAATACCATAATGGAACAAATTACATTTTCCACCAAAAGATATATCCTTAAATATTATTTTTTCCAAAACTGCCACCACTTTTTCTTCTCCTTAAATCCAACTGTTTTTACATTTGATATTGAAATAGGACCTGGTCTATCACTTATTCTTGCAATATTCCAAAGCGAACTGTCATCCATCGATGTATCTCTCGAAAAAGTCGCACTTGTCTCAAATTCTATTACAGTATCAAGGTATCTTGCACCAGAGTTCTGCGCCTGTTCCAATGTTGGCTGTACTGTCCATACATATACTTGTTGAAATTCTCGTCCTTTTAGAGCAGGATTAGCTGAAGTGATTAATGCTTGTGCATTTTCATTTGAAGTTACTTGATAATATACATTTCCATTGCTCTTCGCTTTTGCCGCCGCTCTATCCGCATTCGTTCTTATCAAAGCTTCTTCTGGCGAAAGTCCCTGTTCTTTATACTTCTTCCACTGCGCATACTTATCCGGGCACACCCTTCCTGCATTTCCGCTCGGGTCATAATACATCAACGGATTATTCTTACAATAACTGAACAGATTTAATCCATCCCCAAGATAAGTATCTTCCTGTAAGAAGCGACCAATCACCGGATTATAGAATCTTGCTCTTAAATAATACTGGGAAGTAACGCCATCATACATTTATCCGGTATAACGGAAACGGTTATGTACAGCTTCTTCACATACCACAGTATTACCAAAAGCATCATACTCATAATGATTTAATACCTGTGGCTCTGCACATTCCTTCTGCAACATAATACTTCAGCCGACGTGCTCCTTCGGCTTCTATACATTTATGATATTAATATGTAATTCCTAATACTTCCCATTTTTTTAAATTTAAATCTAAACTTAAATATCTATCTCTTCGAAAACTATTGCTATTACCAATATCTTCTCCCACAATCTTTAGCACTTCATCATCGATACTTTCCATACGCTGTAATCCAAAACCAGCTGGTGCATCTATGTATTTTTCTATAACATCAGCATCTTTTTTATGTCGATAAACAGCTCTTTCATCCCCTGCTATCAAATATATGTTTTCATTTCTATCCACAACATTATCCCAGATTTTAGGTGACAAAATCTTATGTACTTCATCCAGCCTATACACCACTAATTCTGTACCACCAATAACATATGAGAAAAGCTTTGTCCCATCAATTCTAATAATTATTTTTTCATTCTTACCATTCTCTTGCTTTAAAATAGCAATACTGTAATCTCTACCGGTAGCCCATATCATATTTTCATCATAAAAGGAATAATGGTTACCAACTGTATCACTCCACTCCACAACTGTGGAGTGAAATGATAATGTCTTTTTATCTAACAACTTTTTACTTACCTCCATACATATTTCCCATGTGAGCGTAATACTCCATTTAATGCAACTCTCTCATTGACCCTGGAACATATTCAATATAATCATTTCTATTATATGGCCATGCTAATCCGTTAAATAAATCTAGCTGAACTGCATCTTGATTGCCTGTTAAATATGTGTCCGTCCATAAATCAATCTGCGGTCCAATTGGTCCTGCTGCTGCATTAAGGGTTGCCCCATCTTTCACTCTATATGTTACCAACACGCCACAATTGTCTTTCCAATTTGATTTAACTGCCATATCATTCCTTACAAAAGCTACATTTGGAACATCATCTATAATCGCCCATCCTCCTGGAGATGTCGGTTCCTGACCTCTATCTAATACCATATTAAATGTATCTCCTGCTTTCAAAGGAAGTATATTGGCACTCGGATTATATCCCTCATCCCAAGGTGACTGTCCTATTATTAAGTCAATATAGCTTGCTGCACTCTTATTTAAATCAGTAGATGGATTATGTGCTAAAAACGCATCCCAAGTTTTTGTCGAACCAATTAACACAGCATTTTCTGGCGTTTTCTCCATACTTGCCGCTATCTTTAATAACTTATCATGATATGCATTAAATTCATCACGCGTTGCAAATGTGGTTTTATCTGCATTTAGAATATTATATGCCTCTCGCGAACTAACCCCAGCCGCTTCAGCTTGATAATATGGATTATCTTTTGCACGTTCATAACGCTTCAGCTGGGCTCGCTGCATATCCGTTAATTCACTTGGGTCCTTAGCTTTCCATTCATTATACTTTTTAGGACATATTGCCGCAACCGCATTTCCACTTGGGTCATAATACATCAACGGATTATTCTTACAATAACTGAACAGATTTAATCCAT
>X314_Red_Deer__coassemble_138_pt1 | contig 13522 bp, 13 predicted proteins | sample X314_Red_Deer__metabat2_high_PE_002 | metagenome-assembled genome bin X314_Red_Deer
GGTTTGCAGAATTTAAATAAATTATTGCAAAATGTGCCAACTTTAGTGGAAAATCAGGAACTGTTTCCGGGAACGGAAGAGGTTTTTGTAGATACGATGCAGGAAGAAGGCGGAAAACTGAACCCCCAGGCAGAAAATGCTTTGCCGGAGAGTCAGAATACCCGTTCTTTAAATGCAAATATGACGGTAGAGCAGTTTTTAAAGGCTGTAAAGCAGGGACTTTCAGAGCAGCAGGATTTCGGATTTGCAGGAGTACAGAAGCTTTTTGCAAGCAGGGAATACCGGTCGCTTTTAAAAAACGTAATGGAGCAGGAGTGGCTTATAAAGCCACAGGAACTGACCACGGATAATAAAGTTAATGAGTTGTATGAAAAGATGGAGCGTCAGCTGACACAGCTAGAGTCGGCAATGCAGCGTGCCGGAATGTCAACAGAGGCATTTTCACAGACTGTTACCAGTGTACATAATAATATTGAGTTTATGAATTTAATCAATCAGACATATACTTATGTGCAACTGCCGTTAAAACTTTCAAACCAGAATGCAAACAGTGAGCTTTATGTGTACACCAATAAGAAAAATTTAAATGATCCGGATGCAGAAGTGACAGCATTTTTACATTTGGATATGGAACATCTTGGTTCTACGGATGTTTCGGTAAAGCTTCAAAATAAGCATGTGAAAACAAATTTCTATTTTTCGGATGATGCGTCCTATGAGCTTGTACAGCAGTATCTTCCGTTATTAGAGGAGAAGCTTGCAAAGAAGGGATTTACCTGTACGTTGTCGGTAAATCAGGATGAAAAAGAAGTGAATTTTGTGGAGGACTTTTTAAGAAAAGACCAGCCGCAGGTAGGAACGCTTCATAGATATTCCTTTGACGTCAGAACTTAATGGATTGTGGATAAAGCAGTGCAGTGAGAGAGGGAGTGTGGATATGCCGGGAGAGAATCGTTGGAAGGGCTTTTTCCAGAAGGAGAAAAAAGAAGAAAAAGTAAAGACAGCAGTTGCGCTTGCCTATAATCCGGGGGATGCTGCACCGAAGATTTTAGCAACAGGAAAAGGTGAGGTTGCAGAAAAAATTATCGAGACAGCCAAAGCAAATGATGTGCCGTTTTACCAGGATAATAAGCTTGCAGATACTTTATCACGGCTTGAAATTGGTGATGCGATTCCGCCGGAGCTTTATGATGTTGTAGCAGAAATCTTAGTTTTTGTAGATGATATGGATCGAATGAAATCAAAACTTAAGGATGCAGGAGCACTTTAAGATATTATGGGTGGCAGAAGATTGTATTGATACGCAAAACAGATGTAGTACAATTGGTGATTAGAGGTTACAAATTGCGCAACAGTTGTTCGGAAAAGAGGGAAAAAGCGACACATGAATAAACGTACAGTGGGAAATACTTATGAAAAGCTTGCAGGTGCGTTTTTAGAACAGGCTGGCTATGAAATTATAGAATATAATTTCCGTTGCCGGTTGGGAGAAATTGACATTATTGCAAAAGACGGAGCATATCTTGTTTTTACAGAAGTAAAATACAGGAAAACAGCAGGAAGCGGTAGTCCGTTTGAGGCTGTAAACCGGAAAAAGCAGCAGACTATCAGTAAAGTGGCAGCTTATTACTGCCTGACTCATGGCAGGGGTGAGATGACACCCTGTCGTTTTGATGTGGTGGCTGTCTGTGGAACAGAAATAAAAGTAATTAAAAATGCGTTTGAATATCAGGGATATAAGTGATGGATTTTAAGAAAAAAGATAATCGGGAAATTTTATGGCTTGCAGAGTGCAGGCTGAAAGAAAATATAACAGTACCTTTACTGAAATTCCACAATTTAGAGGCGTCCGGAATTGTAAAGCATGGTTTTACGACGAGAGCGGGTGGAGTCAGTGAAGGTATTTTTTCTAGTATGAATTTAAGCTTTACCAGAGGCGATAAAGAGGAAGCTGTAAGAGAAAATTATAAAAGACTGTCAAGGGCATTAGAGGTGTCTTACGATAATTTTGTATTTACTGATCAGACACATACGACGAATGTGAGAAAGGTAACGGAGGAGGATGCCGGACGTGGTTTAACAAAGGAACGGGAATATACTGATGTGGATGGGCTGATTACTGATGTTCCGGGATTAGTGCTGTCTACGTTTTATGCAGACTGTGTGCCATTGTTTTTTGTAGACCCGCTACATTATGCCATCGGTTTAAGTCATTCCGGCTGGAGAGGCACCGTGGCACGGATGGGACGTGTAACTTTAGAAGCAATGCAAAGAGAATATGGCACAAGACCGGAGGATGTGATTTGCGCAGTCGGACCATCGATTTGCCGGGATTGTTACGAGATAAGTGAGGATGTTGCAGAGGAATTTCAAAAGGAATTTGCGGGCCATGAAGCAGAAATTCTTATTGCAAAAGAAAATGGTAAATATCAGCTGGATTTGTGGAAGGCAAATGAAATCCTTTTGCTTGAGGCGGGGATAAAACCGGAGCATTTAGCGGTCACAAACATTTGTACCTGCTGCAATCCGACACTTCTTTTTTCACATCGTGCAAGTCAGGGAAAAAGAGGTAATCTGGGAGCCTTTTTATGTCTGAAAGAAGATAAATGATAAGAAAGTACAAGAAATAGGAAAAACGTACCATTAAAATATAGGAAAAAACACAGTAAAATAAAAGCAGACTGTATAAAGTGAACAAAAATGAAATGCTTTTGTAGTAAAAAACTTCCAAAAGCAGTGTGAGGGTAGGAGAGAAAAATAATGACACAGTATGTGGATTATATTGTAGAAGAAACAAAAAAGATTCTGGCGATTGACAGCCCATCCGGCTATACAAAGGAAGTGGCTGATTATGTATTAGGCGAATACCAAAAGCTTGGCTATGAAGCGGTGCTTACCGTAAAGGGCGGCGTATTAGTCACGATTGGCGGAAAAAATAAACAGGATGCTGTTATGCTGGAGGCTCATATTGACACTTTAGGAGCAATGGTTAGGGAAATCAAGAGCAATGGACGTTTAAAGGTGTCTCCAATTGGTGGAATGAACGCAAATAATGCTGAAGCGGAAAACTGTCGGGTGATGACACGTTTTTCCGGCAAATATGAAGGAACACTTCAGTTAGCAAATGCGTCTGTTCATGTAAATGGCGATTATAATGACACTAAACGTGGCTTTGATGCGATGGAAGTGGTTCTGGATGAAAAGGTAAAAACAAAAGAGGATGCAGAAAAGCTTGGTATTATGGCAGGTGATTTTGTGTGCTTTGATCCAAGAACAGTTGTAACAGAGTCCGGATATATCAAAAGTCGTTTCTTAGATGATAAATTAAGTGTGGGTATTTTGCTTGGTTATGCAAAATATTTAAAAGATAATCATATTGAACCGGAACGCATGATTTACCATCATATTACGGTATATGAAGAGGTTGGACATGGTGGAGCTGCTTCTATTCCGGAAGGGGTAACAGAAGTTATTTCTGTTGATATGGGATGTGTTGGAGATGGCTTAACCTGTGATGAAACACAGGTATCCATCTGTGCAAAAGACAGCAGAGGACCATATAATTATGAGGTAGTAACAGGATTGATTCAGGCCGCAAAGGATAATGACATTGATTTTGCAGTTGATGTATATCCATATTATGGTTCTGATGCGGATGTAGCATTGACTGCAGGCTATGATGTGCGTCATGGTTTAATTGGTGCCGGAGTTTATGCTTCACATGGCTATGAAAGAAGTCATAAGGATGGTGTGAAAAATACATTCGCGCTGTTGTGCGCATATTTAGGATAATTTTATAGGTGTGACTGTGCCATCCTATAAAGTAAAAGACCGATAAAGAGTATCTTTTTGCCTTAAGAAAGTTTTAATAATATCCTAGGATTATCTTTATTGTAATGAATTTTTTCTCATGCTATAGTGACTGTATTAATGGAAATAGTACAGTTATTATTGAAGGAGAGGTAGGCATTTGATTCAGTTAAATTACAGGGATTCAAAACCAATTTACGAGCAAATTAAAGATGGACTCAGAAAACTGGTGGTTTCAAGCGCGCTGTCTGCAAATGAGAAACTTCCGTCTGTCAGGGAGATGGCTTCAAAGCTTGCAATTAACCCGAATACGATTCAGAAAGCGTATCGTGAATTAGAGAGTGAGGGGTACATTTATACAGTTGCCGGAAAAGGTACATTTGTTTCGGAGCATAAGGAAGTACAGGATACCAGACAGAATGAACTGCTAGAAGCGTTTGACGAGGTTGTATCGGAGTTATTATTTTTATCTGTGGAAAAAGATGGTCTCGAAAAGCGTATTGAGAATCTGGCAGAAGGGGGAGAGAAGTCGTGATACAGGTAAAAGGTTTGAAAAAGTCCTTTGATGCTTTTGTGGCATTGAAGGGTGTGGATATGCATGTCGGAAAAGGGGAAATATATGGCCTTGTCGGACCAAATGGTGCCGGAAAGTCTACGTTAATCAGACATCTTGTTGGAATTTATCGTGCGGATGAAGGAGAGGTTCTGGTTGATGGAAAACCCGTTTATGAAAATAAAGAAATAAAATCAAAAATTGCCTATATACCGGATGATTTATTTTATTTTTTACAGGCAGATACAATGGAAATGAAACGTTTTTATGCGGGTATCTATCCAAATTTTGATGAAAAGCTTTTTTATCGTATGCAGGAATTTTTTCCGACAATTGATATTAAAAGAAATATCAGAAGATTATCGAAGGGAATGCAAAAACAGGTGGCATTCTGGCTTACAATCTGCTGTAAACCGGAGCTTATGATTTTAGATGAGCCGGTGGATGGACTAGACCCTGTAATGAGAAGACAGATTTGGAGCATTTTAATGTCAGAGGTGGCAGAACGGGGAATGACTGTTTTGGTATCTTCTCATAATTTGCGGGAACTTGAGGATGTATGTGATCATGTAGGAATCATGCATCATGGGAAATTAATGATAGAGCGTTCACTGACTGATTTACAGGGGAATATTTCCAAAATTCAGGTAGCTTGCCAAAGTGGTGTGCCAAAGCTGCCGGAGGGTTTTGAGGTTTTACATATGTCAAATACAGGACGCGTTTATACATTGATTGTAAAAGGCAATCCAATGGAGGCAGAGCAGGCTCTTTCATCTGAAAATCCGGCAATTGTGGATGTCCTTCCATTAACCTTGGAAGAAATTTTTATTTATGAAATGGGAGGTGCGGATTATGAAGTCAAAGATATCCTGTTTTAATAGGACGATTTTTAAGAAAAATTTTACACAATTTTGGCCACTGTGGCTGGTTTATGCAGGATATATGATAATTGTTCTTCCGGTAAATATCTGGCAGAGAATGTCTGTAACCTATATAGATGATTATTATAATGTTACTTCGAGAAAGTTAAGTAGTATCAACGCAGTATTAGGAAATGCACTAAATCCGTTTGGGATATTTCTATTTGCGGCAGCAGCAGTTATGGCAGTATTTGCGTACCTTTATTCACCGAAGAATGCAAATATGATACATTCTCTTCCGGTAAACAGAAAAGAATTATTTATTACTAACTTTTTGTCGGAATTTATTTTTATGGTAATACCGGAAGTGATTGCTTTTATTGCAGCAGTGTTTGTCTGCCTGGGGTATCAGATAACGAGTATTGAGTATTTGTTTTTATGGCTGATTTATATTATTGGAATGACCTTTTTTGCACTTGCCATGGCAACCTTTGTGGCAATGCTGACAGGTCAGCTTTTAGCAGTTCCGGTATATTTTTTCGTTGCAAACTATTTGTTTGTAGGCTGCTCAAGCATTGTTTCTTCATTGATTACTACCATCTGCTATGGAATCTCAAATGCCTGGAAACCAGGAAAAATGTGTATTTTATCGCCAATTTATTATCTGAATAATAATCTGCGCTGCAATAAAATATATAATGAAGCAGGCGATCAGATTATTGGAATTGGAATTACCGGCGGTCATTTGATTTTGATTTATGTAATTGCGGCAGTAGTAATTTCTATATTGGCGTATCAACTGTATCGGAAAAGACAGATTGAAACAGCGGGAGATTTAATCAGTATCTCTTATGTGAAACCGATATTTCGCTGGGGCGTAGCACTTTGCACAAGCCTTTTTGTATCCGTTTTAATTGTTGTGATTTTCATGGAGAGTATTATGGTAAAACGCTCTTTTATTGTATTATTAATCTGCGTTGTATTAATCGGATTTTTGGCATTTTTCGGTGCTGAGATGCTTTTGCAAAAGAATTTTAGAGTATTTAAGAAGAAGCGTATAGTGGAATGGGCTGTTATGATGCTCGCATCGGTGGCAATTCTTGGAACCTTTAAATTGGATGTTTTTGGTGTGGAAAGAAAAGTTCCGGCAGAGGACGAGATTAAAGAATGCTATATATGTTTAGATTATCCAATTCTTATCAAAGGAGACAGAATCGCTGAAATAACAGATCTTCACAGACAGCTGTTAGAAGAAAAGGATAGTGTGCTGGATTATATTAGCGGCTCAGAAGGAAGCTATGCTGTTGAGATTCGCTATATTTTAAAAAATGGTTCCGTTTTAGAACGCTCTTATCCTGTTCCGGTTGAAAAAGAATATTTCGAAGACGAAAATACAGCTATTTCTAAGATTATTGCAATGGAGCTGGAAAAAGAAAATCTGATGCAGAATGCATTTGGAGAGAATTACAAGGATAACGAGTATTATTCCGGTCATATTGAATTATATGATATAGAAGGTAACTATGACACCTACCGTTTTAGTGAGGCTGAGGTTGATAAAATCTATGATGCCGTTTTGGCAGATATTGAAGAGGGCAATTATGGCTGGTATCAGGTTTGTTCCTCGAACATTCCGGAAACGGGGGGGCGAGGTGAATATTTTAACGCAATTTCTTTATCCTATTATAACGAAAATGGAATTGGTTATTCTTCGGATAAATTTTATGCAGATGATATGATTGTTTATTCCACGGAGGGAGTTGTAAGTTATGAATATGGGAAAAGTGGAATGGTCTATATCTGTTTCGGAGAAAAATGTGTAAATATTGTAAATACATTAGAAGAACTCGGCATTATTAATGAAGAGTGGAAGCTTTATACATACGAAGAATATGAGAAACTGTATGAAAGGTAAAGGATTGTAGCGGATATTGAAGAGAAAGCTACTTTTAAAGCAAATTGATTCAACAGAAAGCCAAAGAAATGTGAAATTTCACTTTTCTTTGGCTTTTTATATGGGCTCATGCTATAATAAAAGTTAAGCGGCAAAAAACTCATGTGCTGCTGTTCTAAAAAAGCGTGAAGATTGAGAGGGAAAATGAGTTTAAAAAGACATATAATAAATAGCATCGAACCGGGAAGTATTGCCGAGGAGATGGAATTAGAGCCGGGGGATATTTTAATCAGTATCAATGGAAAAGAAATTGAAGATGTTTTTGATTACCATTATCTGATACATGATGAATATCTTTTGGCAGTTTTTTTGAAAGCAAATGGCGAAGAATGGGAGCTTGAAATAGAGAAGGATTATGATGAGGATTTAGGAATTGAGTTCGAAAACGGATTGATGGATGATTATAAGTCCTGTCATAACAAATGCATTTTCTGCTTTATTGACCAGATGCCAAAGGGGATGAGGGATACTCTTTATTTTAAGGATGATGATTCAAGACTTTCCTTTTTACAAGGAAATTATGTAACACTAACAAATATGAAGGAAAAGGATTTAAACCGTATTATCGAGTATAAGCTTGCACCGATTAATATTTCGGTACAGACCACGAATCCCGAACTTCGTTGTAAAATGTTAAATAATCGTTTTGCCGGAGATGCGTTAAAGAAAATTGACAGGCTTTACGAAGGCGGCATTGAAATGAATGGACAGATTGTTCTTTGCAAAGGTGTTAACGATGGCGAGGAGTTAGAACGTTCCATCCGGGATTTGACAAAGTATCTGCCTTATATGGAAAGTGTGTCGGTGGTTCCGGTAGGACTTTCTAAATATAGAGAAGGTCTTTATCCGTTAGAGCCATTTACAAAAGAGGATGCTATTAAGGTTTTAGAAACCATTCATAAATGGCAGGAAATCTGCATGAAGGAACATAATACACATTTTATTCATGCCAGTGACGAATGGTATTTGTTGGCAGACATGCCGCTTCCGGAGGAAGACAGCTATGACGGCTATATCCAGTTGGAGAATGGTGTGGGAATGATAAGACTTTTACTGGATGAGTTTAATGCAGCCTTAGAGCAGTTAAAGACTGACAGAGAAGATGGTAAGACACCGGAAGAACTGCTTCCGGATGTAAAAGAGCACCATAAGAGAACTCTTGCAACAGGACGTCTTGCGGAACCATTTTTAAAACAGATGGCAGAAGCCTGTATGAAGGAATTTCCAAATTATGAGATTGAAGTAGTAGCAATTCGCAATGACTTTTTTGGTGAAATGATTACTGTTTCAGGACTTTTAACCGGACAGGATATTGTTGCGCAATTAAAAGAGAGAGACTTAGGAGAACTTCTGTTATTACCGGGCAATCTGCTCCGAAGTGGCGAGGAAGTATTCTTAGATGATATGACTTTAGACGAAGTGAAAGATGCTTTACAAGTTGAAATAGATATTGTAAAATCAAGCGGTCAAGACCTTCTTGACGCGATGTTGTTTTAGATAAGAAAAGGAGTTAATACATGAGCAAACCAGTAGTAGCGATTGTAGGTCGTCCGAATGTTGGAAAATCAACATTGTTTAACGTACTTGCAGGTGAACGTATTTCAATTGTACAGGATACCCCAGGTGTAACCCGAGATAGAATTTATGCCGAGGTAAACTGGCTGAATTATAATTTTACCATGATTGATACCGGTGGTATTGAACCGGACAGTAAGGATATTATTTTATCACAGATGAGAGAGCAGGCGGAAATTGCCATTGCAACAGCTGACGTTATTGTCTTTTTAACAGATGTAAGACAAGGGCTGCAGGATTCTGATTCCAAGGTAGCAGATATGCTCCGTCGTTCCGGTAAACCGGTGGTATTAGTTGTCAATAAAGTAGACAGCTTCGAAAAATATATGGCGGATGTATATGAGTTTTACAATTTAGGAATTGGAGATCCGATTGCGATTTCAGCAGCCTCAAGACTTGGTCTTGGAGATATGTTGGATGAGGTTGTAAAATATTTTCCGGACAGTGCCACAGAAGAGGAAGAGGACGAGCGTCCAAAGATTGCCATTATAGGAAAGCCTAACGTTGGTAAGTCTTCACTTATTAATAAGCTTGCACAGGAAGACAGGGTGATTGTATCCGATATTGCAGGAACAACTCGTGATGCGATTGATACCGACATTAAATATAATGGCAAGGAATATGTATTTATTGATACAGCCGGACTTCGCCGTAAGAATAAAATTAAAGAAGAAATCGAACGCTATAGTATTATCCGTGCGGTAACAGCGGTAGAACGAGCGGATGTCTGTATTATTGTAATTGATGCGACAGAAGGCGTAACAGAGCAGGATGCCAAAATTGCAGGTATTGCCCATGACCGCGGAAAAGGAATTATTATCGCTGTAAATAAATGGGATGCAATTGAAAAAAATGATAAGACTATTTACCGCCACACAGAAAAGATTCGTGACATCTTAAGCTTTATGCCTTATGCTGAAATTCTCTTTATTTCTGCAAAATCAGGACAGCGTCTGAATAAGATTTTTGAAACGATTGATGTAGTAATTGAAAATAACAGTATGCGTGTTGCAACGGGTGTTTTAAATGAAATTGTAGCGGAAGCAGTTGCAATGCAGCAGCCACCATCAGACAAAGGAAAAAGACTGCGTATTTACTATGTGACACAGGTATCGGTAAAACCACCAACCTTTGTTGTGTTTGTAAATGATAAAGAGTTAATGCACTTCTCCTATACCCGTTATCTGGAAAACAGAATTCGTGAAACCTTTGGGTTTAGAGGAACAGCGTTGAAGTTTATTACACGCGAGAGAAAGGAAGACCAGAAATGATAGCGTTAGATGTGATTGCTGTAAGAGTCATTGCGTTAGTCATAGGATATGTATTTGGCTTGTTTCAGACAGGATATATTTATGGAAAAAGTAAAGGGATTGATATTCGTAAGGAAGGAAGCGGAAATGCAGGAACCACAAACTCATTAAGAGTACTTGGCTGGAAAGCAGGACTGATTACTTTCTTAGGAGATTTACTGAAAGCAATTCTTGCAGTACTTTTGGTAAAAGTAATTTTCCGGGAAAAATATCCGGAAGGAATTGCTGTTTTAGAGCTTTACGCAGGATTTGGTGCAGTGTTAGGACACAATTTCCCATGTTATTTAAAGTTTAAAGGGGGAAAAGGAATTGCCTGCACAGCAGGAGTGATTTTAGCAGTATGTCCTTATGCAGCACCAATCTGCCTTGTTTTATTTATTGGAGCAGTTGCAATTACAAGATATGTATCATTAGGATCCATTTTGGTGGTAATTGCATATCTGGTTCAGGTAATTGTATTTGGACAGACGGGAATTCTTCATATGGAGGCTTCCCATCTGCCGGAGTATTACATTGTCAGTGCATGTTTTACAGCAATGGCATTGTGGCGTCATAGAGAAAATGTAAAAAGACTTTTAAATGGAACAGAAAATAAACTTGGTGCAAAAAAAGAGGATAAATAAATTCGGAAAGGTATAACAGATATGGCAAATGTTGCAGTAATTGGCGCAGGAAGCTGGGGAACAGCGCTTGCAAAGGTATTACATACCAATGGAAATGATGTGACTATCTGGTCTATTATGGAAGATGAAATAAAAATGCTCAAAGAAAAGCATGAGCATTTAGATAAGCTTCCGGGAGTAGAGCTTCCTTCTGATATGGAATTCACAACAGATTTAAAAGAAGCAATTGAAGGAAAAGAATATTTAATACTTGCAGTTCCATCTGTATTTACAAGAAGTACTGCAAAAAGCATGGCTCCTTTTGTAAAGGAAGGACAGGTAATTGTCTGCGTTGCAAAGGGAATTGAAGAAGATACGTTTATGACTATTTCTGAGGTTGTAGAAGCAGAGATTCCTGCCGCAGAGGTAGCTGTGATGTGTGGACCAAGCCATGCAGAAGAGGTTGGTATCGGACTTCCGACAACAGTTGTTGCAGGTTCAAAGAAACGTGCAGTAGCAGAAGGCATTCAGGATATTTTTATGAATGAAGTATTCCGTGTGTATACAAGTTCGGACGTACTGGGGATGGAATTAGGTGGTTCTTTAAAGAATGTGATTGCTTTAGCAGCCGGTATGGCAGACGGTCTTGGTTATGGAGATAATACGAAGGCGGCTCTTATTACCAGAGGAATTTCAGAGATGGCACGTCTGGCAGTTGAAATGGGTGCAAAGCCGGAAACATTAAACGGACTTACCGGTATTGGTGATTTGATTGTTACCTGTGAAAGTAAACACAGTCGTAACCGAAAAGCAGGAATGTTAATCGGTCAGGGATATACCATGCAGCAGGCAATGGATGAAGTAAAAATGGTAGTAGAAGGCGTTTATTCTGCAAAGGCTGCCATTGGACTTGCAAGAAAATATCATGTAGATATGCCGATTATTGAAGATGTAAACTGCGTGTTATTTGAAAATAAATCGGCTAAAGAGGGCGTAAAAGATTTAATGCTTCGTGATAAGAAAACAGAGCATGATAATTTAGAGTGGGATGAATAAAAATATGGAAAAAGAAACAATAAAAATTAAATATCATTCAAAGGAAATTGATAAATTAACTTATATTGATGGAAAAAGTGATTGGATTGATTTGCGGGCTTCAGAGCATGTTATAATGAAGAAAGGCGAATTTCATCTGATTAAGCTTGGAATTTCCATGCAGCTGCCAAAGGGCTATGAGGCGGTTATTGTTCCAAGAAGTTCAACATACAAGAATTTTGGAATTATTCAGACAAATCATATGGGTGTCATAGACGAAACTTATTGCGGAGACAATGACTTGTGGATGATGCCTGCATATGCATTGCGTGATACGGAAATCAATGTGAATGATCGTATCTGTCAGTTCCGTATTCAGAAGCATCAGCCGGTAATTTCATTTGAAGAGGTGGATTTTCTTGGAAATGAAGACCGTGGTGGAATCGGTAGTACCGGTGTACAATAAAAAAGTTAAATTCTAAAATAAAAATAAACTTTGATTCGTCAAATTGCTTAGAAAAAACAAAAAAATCCGTCAGGTTGACGAAGAGTGAGAAAAATATCCAAAATCACTGTAACATTACACAAAAAAAGAAAAATTCTTTGTGTAGCTGACATATGGTGTTTTTGGATATTTTTTTGTATAGTAGATGTATCGAAAAAAGAACAGAACTTTTTAGGAGGAAGTATTAAAATGGCAAGTTTATCATTAAAGAACATTTGCAAAGTTTATCCTAACGGTTTCGAGGCTGTTAAGGATTTCAATCTTGAGGTAGAGGATCAGGAATTTATTATTTTCGTAGGACCATCCGGATGTGGTAAATCTACAACATTAAGAATGATCGCTGGTTTGGAAGAAATCTCTTCCGGTGAGTTCAAAATCGACGGAAAGATTATGAACGACGTTGAACCAAAAGACAGAGATATCGCAATGGTATTCCAGAACTACGCTTTATATCCACATATGACAGTATTCGATAACATGGCATTCGGATTAAAATTAAGAAAAGTTCCAAAGGATGAAATCAAGAAAAAAGTAGAAGAAGCTGCTAGAATTCTTGATCTTGAGAAATTATTAGATCGTAAACCAAAGGCTTTATCCGGTGGTCAGAGACAGCGTGTTGCTATGGGTCGTGCTATCGTTCGTAATCCTAAAGTATTCCTTATGGACGAACCTTTATCAAACTTGGATGCTAAGCTTCGTGTACAGATGCGTATCGAAATCGCTAAATTACATCAGAGATTAGGTACAACTATCATCTACGTAACACATGACCAGACAGAAGCTATGACACTTGGTACAAGAATCGTAGTTATGAAAGATGGTGTTATTCAGCAGGTTGATACACCACAGAACTTATATGAAAAGCCAGCTAACTTATTCGTAGCAGGATTTATGGGTTCACCACAGATGAACTTCCTTGATGCAGTTGTAGAAGTAAAAGGCGAAGAAGCAAGTCTTCTTGTTGCAGGTACATCTATTCCACTTCCACCAGCAAAAGCTAAAAAAGTTATCGATGGTGGTTACGCTGGAAAAACTGTTACATTTGGTATTCGTCCAGAAGACGTATATGATTCAGAAATGTTTATTGAAACTGCAAAAGCTTCATTCGAATCTACAATCAAAGTTTATGAATTGCTTGGTGCAGAAGTTTACTTATACTTTGACTTAGCTGAATTCCCAATTACAGCTAGAGTTGATTCTCGTACAACAGCTAGACCTGGTGATACAGTTAAGTTCGCATTTGATGTTGAAAAAATTCACATCTTTGATAAAGAAACAGAACAGACTATCACAAACTAGTTTGTCACAACCTCTAGGG
>X314_Red_Deer__coassemble_139_pt1 | contig 13517 bp, 13 predicted proteins | sample X314_Red_Deer__metabat2_high_PE_002 | metagenome-assembled genome bin X314_Red_Deer
GAATAGAAGCACGTACTGTGTTTGTGATTCGGGATGGCGAAAAGGTTGCAATTCGAAAAAGACCGGGAAAAGGACTTTTAGCAGGACTTTATGAGCTGCCGAATGTGGAAGGTACTTATACGCAGGAGGAGGCACTTTCCCTTGTAAAAAAAATGGGCTTATCTCCGATTCGAATCCAGCCGCTAGAAGAGGCGAAGCACATTTTTTCCCATATTGAGTGGAGAATGAAGGGCTATGCAATTCTTGTGGAGGAAGCGGAGCTTGGCGAATTAGAAGAGAAGTCTTTGGATACAGAAAAAATTATTTTTGTGGAAGCTGCCGATTCGGAAGAAAAATATGCAATTCCGGCAGCGTTTGCAGCTTATGCAAGATATATGAATATTAAAATTGGAAATGAGAGATTTCTTACTTCATAGATTCCTGTGTCAAAAGACGGTCTGAATTGTTATAAAAAAGAGGGAGCCGATGCAAATGCATCGGCTTTTCATATGAAAAAGATTGTGTATTGAAAGTGAAGTGATTCACTAGCTTGCTTCTAATTTTAGATAAAGTATAAAATCCAATTATGAAGCCAGTATGATATGTTTGTGATAAAATTGTAAATAAAATGTGAACAAAACGTATATTTTAAAAAATATGATTAGGGTGTCAAAATACAGAATGGCTGCAGCATTTAAGAATGTTCTGGGAATGTCTTAAGAAAAAATAAATTGGAATGTCACTATAAAACGTGTATAATAGAAATTACGTGGTAACGAAAGGAGAAAATAAATGTACGATTGTATAGTAATTGGAGCCGGAATCGCAGGAGCGGTTGCTGCGAGAAAGCTGGCTGAAGAGGCAGATAAAAAAGTTCTTGTAATAGAAAGAAGAAGCCATATTGGGGGAAACTGTTATGATTTACCGGATGAGCATGGAGTTTTAATTCATGAGTACGGCCCACATATTTTCCATACAGGAATCGAAGAGGTTTACGAATATCTTTCACGTTTTACAGAGTGGTATCCATTTGGACATGAAGTAGTGGCAAAGGTTGGAGATTCACTGATTCCGGTACCATTTAACTTAAATACACTTCATATGGTTTATGATAAGGAAAAAGCAGACCGGTTAGAGAAAAAGCTGGTAGAAGCTTATGGCGAAGGAAGCAGAGTGCCAATTATGAAGCTTCGTGAGAATGAAGATTCTGATATTCGTGAGATTGCACAGTATGTTTACGAAAATGTATTCTTAAAATATACAATGAAGCAGTGGGGACAGACACCGGAAGAAATCAGCCCGGAGGTTACCGGACGAGTACCGGTTTTAGTATCTTATGATAACCGTTATTTCCAGGATAAATATCAGGGTGTTCCAAAAGACGGATTTACTCCAATGTTTGAAAATATGCTGAATCACAAAAATATTGAAGTAAGATTAAATTTAGACTGCAAAGAGGTTTTAAATTTTAAAGACAATCAGATTTTCTTTGAGGGCGAGGCTTTTGAAGGGGATGTTATTTACACAGGTGCGTTAGATGAGCTGTTTGACTGCCAGTTTGGAAGACTTCCATATCGTTCTCTTGATTTTAAATTTGAGCATTACAACGAAGATTCTTATCAGGGACACAGCGTTGTAAATTATACCGTAAGTGAAGATTTTACAAGAATTACAGAGTTTAAATTCTTAACAGGTCAGAAGGATGCCGATGGAACAACTATCGTAAAAGAGTATCCGTTTGCATATACTGGTGCAGAAGGTGAGATACCATACTATGCAATTTTAAATGATGAAAATCAGGCTTTGTATGAGAAATATCAGGCGTTAACAGCCGGTATGAGCCGTTTTTATCTGTTAGGAAGACTTGCAGAGTATAAGTATTATAACATTGATGCAATGACAAAGAAGGCAATGGATCTTGCAGAGCAGATTATAAAACGATAATACCAGGATGGGGATTTTATTATGAAATTATTAACATTTGCGATTCCGTGTTACAATTCAGAAAGCTATATGGAGCAGTGCATTGAAACATTGCTTCCGGGCGGGGATGATGTTGAAATTTTAATTGTAGATGATGGGTCAACAAAAGACCGTACCGCTGAGATTGCAGATGCATATGAGAAAAAATATCCGGGAATTGTGCGTGCAATTCATCAGGAAAATGGCGGTCATGGTGAGGCAGTAAACACAGGAATCAAAAATGCTACAGGTCTTTACTTTAAAGTTGTAGACAGTGATGACTGGGTAGACAGTGATGCGTACATGAAGATTTTAGCAAAATTAAAAGAACTTGCAGGTGGTGACCGTACGCTTGATATGTTTATTGCAAATTATGTTTATGAGAAGGAAGGGGCAAAGCATAAGAAGGTTATGCATTATACGGCTCTGCCAAAGGATAAACTGATTACATGGGATGATTCGAAATTTCACAAGGGACAGTATATTTTAATGCATTCGGTTATTTACCGTACACAGCTGCTTCGTGAATGTGGATTAGAACTTCCAAAGCATACGTTTTATGTGGATAACATTTATGTGTATAAACCACTTCCAAATGTAAAATATATGTACTATATGGATGTGGATTTTTACCGTTATTTTATTGGGCGTGATGACCAGTCTGTAAATGAAAAGGTTATGATTAGCAGAATTGATCAGCAGATTAAAGTGAATAAAATTATGGTGGATGAATTTGATTTGTGGAAATTTTCAAACAAAAAGTTACGCAAATATATGATTAATTATTTGGAAATTATTACGGTTGTATCCACAATTATGCTGATTCGTTCCGGTACACAGGAGAATCTGGATAAAAAGCGCGAACTTTGGAAATACATAAAGGATAAGGATATCCGCCTGTTTCACCGCTTAAGAAGAGGCATCATGGGAAATACAATGAATCTTCCGGGAAAAGGTGGAAGAAAAATATCAGTGGCAGCCTATAAGATTTCACAAAAGGTGGTTGGATTCAATTAATGTATAAGAAGGAAAAGAGAAGCTGGATGAAGCATTTAGACTTCACCATTCTCGATATTATTTGTTTACAGGTGGCATTTATTGTTGCTTATATGTTCTGGATTGGGCAAGGATTTGTATATCAGAATATTTTATATCGCCGATTGGCGGTTGTACTTGCGATGGTTCAGATATGTGTTATTTTTTTCACAGAGCCATATAAAAACATACTGCGCCGTGATAAGATACAGGAATTGAAGGTTGTTATTATGACAAACACCATGATATTCCTGGCACTTGTACTTTATATGTATATGATAAAAATGTCAGAGGGATATTCCCGAATGACATTGTTTATCTACTGGGGATTATCTATGGGATTTTCCTATGTAGGGCATATTCTGCTGAAGCAGAGCGTAAGAAAAAGAGTGCGTGATGCGAGAAACAGCTCTGTGATGCTTCTTTTTACAGCAGCAGACACCGCAGAGGCCTGTATCAGGGATTTTGAAGATAACCGTTATCGTAATTTCATCATTAAGGGAATTGTAATCACAGATGAAAACAGAGAAGGTGATGTAATCAGAGAAGTTCCTGTTGTGGCAAACGCGGATAATTATATGGACTATATTAGAACCAATGTGGTAGACGAGGTGTTTATCAACGGAAATAATATTAGTGAAAGTGAAGCTTTGTCAAATGAACTGTTAGAAATGGGTGTTACTGTTCATTTAAAGCTTGTGCATGAAACAAAATTAATGCCAAATAAAGTGGTGGAGAAATGTGGAAAATATATGGTTTTAACAACCAGTATGTGTATTGCATCACCCCGTCAGCTTTTTGTCAAACGGTGTATTGATATTGCCGGTAGTATTGTCGGATTGATTGTTACTGGAATCGCATTTATTATTTTTGCTCCCCAGATAAAAAAACAGTCTCCGGGTCCTATTTTCTTTTCGCAGGTGCGTGTGGGAAAAAATGGACGACAATTTAAAATCTATAAGTTTCGTTCAATGTATGTGGATGCAGAAAAACGCAAAGCCGAGCTGATGGAACAAAATGAGATGAATGGTTTTATGTTTAAAATGGAAAATGATCCGCGAATTTTCCCAATTGGAAAGTTTATGAGAAAATATTCGATTGATGAGCTTCCGCAGTTTTGGAATATTTTAAAGGGCGATATGAGCCTTGTTGGGACAAGACCACCTACCGTAGATGAGTTTGTTCAGTATGAGGCGCATCATAGAGCGAGACTTGGTATTAAGCCGGGCCTAACCGGAATGTGGCAGGTCAGCGGACGAAGTAAGATTACAGACTTTGAAGAGGTTGTAAATCTTGATACCCAGTATATTTCAAATTGGAATCTGAGTATGGATATCCATATTATTTTTAAAACAATTGATGTTGTAATTCGAGGACGGGGTGCGGAATAGATGAAGGATTTTAGCATTGCGATTGTAGCATATAATGGAGAAACAGATGTGTGTAAAGCAGTGGAATCTATTGAACGCTGTACGTCTAAAATGATTCAAAAAACAATTTATGTCATTGATAACAGTGAAGAACCAAATAATCTGGCACAGTTAAGTGAACAGTATCCGGATGTAGAGTACGTGAAAACAGGGAAAAACCTTGGTTTTGGCGGCGGCCATAACGTTGTTTTGGACAAGCTGGATTCTAAGTTTCATGCAATTGTAAATCCTGATATAATTTTAGAAATGGACGCATTTACGGTCATCAAAGAGTTTATGCAGGATGAAACAATCGGTATGTGTGTACCAAAGCTGTGTGATGAAGATGGAAATCTTTTGGCCGTATACCGTCGGGAACTGACAGTTTTTGATATGTTTGTCAGGATGTTTCTTAAAAGAGGATTTAAGAAAAGACAAGCATACCATACCATGCAGGAGATGGATTATACAAAGCCCTTTGATGTGCCCTTTGCACAGGGCAGCTTTTTAGTGATTCGCACAGAATTATTCAAAGAGTTGAAGGGCTTTGATGAGGACTATTTCCTTTATGTTGAGGATGCAGATCTTTGTAAAAGAGTGAATAAGGTGTCTCGTTTACGCTATTGCCCGGAAGCGGTTGTGATACATAAATGGGAACGTGGCTCACACAAAAATAAAAATCTGTTGAAACTGCATCTTCAGTCCATGTTTACCTATTTTCGTAAATGGGGGTGGAAGCTGGTATGATAAGAGCATCTGTTGCGATGGCCTCCTACAATGGAGAAAAATACATTAAAGACCAGATAGAAACCATCCTTGCGTCACTTGGTGCAGAAGATGAGCTTGTGGTATCAGATGATGGCTCTACGGATAAGACGAGAGAAATTGTGCAGGAATTTACACAGACTGACAGCAGAGTGCATCTCATAGATGGACCGGGATGTGGTGTAAAAAAGAATTTTGAAAATGCAATTCTTGCCTGCAAAGGAGAGTATATTTTCCTTTCAGACCAAGATGATATTTGGAAAAAAGAAAAGTTAAACGGAGTTTTAAAAACTTTTCAAGAGAAAAACTGCAGGGTGGTTGTTCATGATGCCATGGTTGTAGCTGAGGATGGAAAAGAGATTCTTTGGGATTCCTTTTTTGCCTGGAGAAATTCCGGTGCAGGCGCAGTGAAAAATATCTGGAAAAATACTTATATTGGTTGTTGTATGGCATTTAAGCGTGAGTTGTTAGAAATGATTATTCCTGTTCCTAATAATATTGAGATGCATGACCAGTGGATTGGCGTTATGAATGATTTGAAAAAGGGCGAAACTTATTTTCTGCCGGAGAAATATCTGCTTTACCGCAGACATGGAGAAAATGCTTCGAATATGAAACATTATGGTGTGGTTAAGATGATTCGGAATCGTTTAGTATTTCTGTGGGAATTAGGGAAGCGGAGTTTTAGAAAATAGAATTAGAGGTTTTAAGCTTAATTTAATGAAAGAGGTTATCTATATGCTATGATTTTGACATTATAGTGTGGAGATAACCTCTTTTGCATAGATATTAACGCAGTACTGTTTAAGGGATATAACGCGTGAAGTAGTCTGAATGACGAAGATAGGAAAAAAGTCTTGTTGTTTCACATACTGTAAAGTGATAAAGTGTATATTGTACACAAAATTTAATGAACAAGGAAAATATAACACATGAGCTACTTTGACGAGCAGATTATTAAAAAACTAAACCAGCACAAAACAGAGACACAAGGAACCATAGAAACAGGAATTACAATTCGCGAGGAATTGTACCTGTTTGAGAGAAAGGAATTATTCGATAACCGGATGAGCATTATGCTCCCGGAAACCTTTATAGATATGCCGATAGAACAGGCAAAGCTAAAATATCCCATGGAGCAGCGACCGCAAATCATTAAAACAAATGAAGCGGGGGATATTAATTTCACCTTCAGCTTAATAGAACAGCAAATGAATAATAACTACGTGGAAGAGCTGATGCGATTTTTTAAAAAAGTACTAAAAACTGCCCAACCCTCAAATGTTTTCCATGAGGAAAAAGTAGAGCAGATAGGGGAACTAACCGTAGGGTGGTTTGATTATGTAAGCAATGGATATGATAAGAAATTATACAACATCGTGTATGTTCTTCCAGTTTATGGAAAACTATTACACGGTGTTTTTAATTGCGCATTAGAGGATGGGGCAAACTGGCGGACCGTAGCCTTGCAGGTAATAAGAAGCATTGAAGAGACCAAAGAGCAGAAGTATGGCATTTAATATATGTAAAAAACGAAGAGAAGTAACAAAGCCGGAAGCAAAATATTGTAATAAAGTACACAAAAGTAAAGGGTGAAGCAGACATGAGAGACCTACATATAAAATTTTCACTTGTAGATTTTTTATCAATCGAGAGTGTGGAAATACATAAAAAAGTAAATGAACATGGTTATGCAATAATCACAGGAATCATACAAAACAGCGAAGAAGACGCGCTCATTCAGAAAGCAGAAACAGAAGAGTATGCAGCATTATCCATTTCTGATGAAAATAACAGCACAAAAAACATCTTTGCCGGTGTTATTGAGCAGGTGGAAATCGAAAACACAGGCGGAGTAAAAACGGCAGAAATTATTTTAACCGGAGCAACACGTATCATGGATGGAATGAGAAAAACCCGCACATATCAGAATGCTGCTTTTACCTATGAGCAGATATTAAATGAAATAAAATCCTCATATAACAAAGCCATTTGTTTATTAAATTGCGGAGAGGGTGCGGTAATCGGTGACATGATTGTGCGCTACAAAGAGAATGACTGGGAATTTATCAAACGGCTTGCATCCCATTTTAACCAGCCAATTGTTCCAAACTATGGAGCAGAGGGAATACGCTATTCATTTGGATTAAACAGCTTAGGCAAAGAAAATGCATTTAATGAAACAGAATATAAAATAGGAAGCGCAAGAGAAGAATATTTAAGAAAAGAAGAATACCAGGTACCGGGAATTTGTGAAAGGGATTTCCAATATTACAAAGTAAAAAGCAGAGAATACTTTGAATTAGGAGATAAGATACTTTTTCAGGGAAAAACACTTTATGTCCATGAGGTAAAAAGTCGAATGGAAGGCAGTGAATTAGTACACACCTATATCTTAAGACAGGAAAGAGGATTCTTGGTAGAAAAAGAATACAATACAAAAATCATTGGAGCGTCCCTAGATGCCAGTATTCTAGCGGTACAGAACGATACCGTAAAAGTATGCGTAAATGAGGATGGCATGCAGGATGAGGGCACAGCCAAATGGTTTCCGTATTCTACCGTATACTCCTCACCGGACGGAACCGGCTGGTACTGTATGCCGGAAAAAGGTGATAAGGTACGCCTTTATTTTCCAAATGAAAAAGAAGAACAAGGCTACATTATCAGCTCCATAAATCTCGGAAACACAGGAGAAAACGCGTCTCCAGACAGCGGTGCAGGAGCAACAGCCCCAAGAACCAATCCGGATAACAAATCCCTATCCAACAAGTACAATAAGCAAATCGAATTAACCCCAACCACCATTGCCATAACCAACAACAATGGAATGAGTATCACAATGGATGATGAAAAAGGAATTGAAATCATAAGTGATAAAAAAATAACCATACGGTCAGAAGAAGAACTTTGCGTTGTAAGCTTAAACGCCAACGTAAACGTAGAAGCAGAGGAATCCATAGAACTGGTGCAGGGAGCCAGCAAAATCATCATGAAGGACGACGTTACCATAGAGGGGGCAAAATTAAATGTTCAGTAACCGAAATGCCTTTGGAGCAAATTCGTCGTTCCAGACAAACGACAAAAAATCAAGCCAGTTAAAAATGCCACAGACAGGTAAAGTTAAAATATCGAATCCGGCAGATTTCCAAATGTTAAAGCCGGAGGAACTGAATACCTTTGCAAAAAAAATTATTACCCAAAGGCTGGAAAACAGCACAGCCCGGATGAGCGAACTGCTAAAGCGGGACGCAGCAAAAATCCGAAAAGAATATCTAAATGCCTGTGAAGGATTGTTTTCTAAATGCCTCAAACAGCAGGAAAAAGGAGAAAAAGCGGCAATACGTTTTGTATACTTTTTCTACTTAAAATCAGCCATGCTGACAGGAAAGCACGAAATACAGATAAATGCCTATACAAACGAAGGCTACATGGACAGTGTAGAAACAATGGAACTGTGGTATCCGGCATTTATCATGGATATTTACGAAAAAGATATGCAGGAGCTGGATGCGGCGGCAAAAAAGAAAATCCTGCATTATGGGTATCCCCAGTACATGGAACTGAGAGAAAAATGCTTTCCAATCTATATATCCTTTGTCGGAAAATACCTCATGACAGAAATCCAAAATGTAACAGCACTGGAAGCTTTTCAAAAAATGCAAAAAGAGGATGACTTCGAGATAGCTTTCGGTGGCTACATGGACAGAGGTATCCGGTTATTTCCACCAATGAAAATATATGTGGATGAAAATAAAGGAGAGGCGTAATGAGATATTATCTTATCACACAAGATAAAGGTTACACAAAAGTACCCAAAATTTTGGATGCATTTAAAGTGTTATCTTTAAATAATACAAAGCCGCCAAGTGCAAAGAATTTAGAACGAAGAACCATAATAACAATGAAAGCAGAAGAGGATACTGTATACACAGATATACTTGCAGGAACTCTTTTTCTTGTTTCGAAAAAAATGAAAGAATGCATGGAACTCTTTGAACCCAACCTGAAATTCAAAGAAATCATACTGTTAGAAAAAACAAGAAGAGAAAAACAACATTATTTTCTGCCGCAGCTACAGGAGCTAGACTGTCTGACAGAAAATAGTGTGTATGGTTTTGGACATATGGAATTAACAAAGATAGAAATCGCGGAAGAAAAGTTAAAGGATAAAGCAATCTTTCGAATTGCAGGAATGGAGAAAGATTACATCATAGCAAGACTTGATATGGTAGAAAGTTTGCTAAGAAGAGGAATCAAAGGAATGTCACTGAAGGAAGTACAGGTTCGAAAGTCCGGTGTAGAGGGAGGAATATCATGTCAGAAGAAAAACAGTATCTGGTAAGAGGTGCATTATTGGTATGCGATAAAGGTTCGCATCCTAGTAGATTAAATCTGCCGAAAAGTCACGGAGCCTATGTGTTAGACCATCCGATGATAAACGAAGATGACTGTGGAACAGACAACATTTCGTACTTTGGTGTATGCTGTGCCGAGACACCGCCAAAGGGTGCTGAAACAGTGAATCTGATTTCCCATGGAGAAGATGCAGAGAATAAGGATGCAAAAACAGTGCAGGGACCCAAATGTTGCCCTGATATTATAGGAAAATGGAATGCTTTGCATGGCGGTGTTGTAACAACAGATTCCTATCTGATATGCAACTGTGGTGGGATAATTACCCCGGCAACGTCAGGACAGGAATATAGTGATTAAAAAAGTTGTCAGGTAAAAATGCGCTGATTGAATGAAAAGTTAAAACGATATGACGAAGTGAAAAGCTATGAATAAGGGAGAGGAACAGACGGAATGAGTATGATTACATATGACCGTATTCGTATCGAGGGAGCATTTGAATTACAAAAAATATTAAAAATGCAAATAAGTGTATTAGCAAATACGCATGCAATCGCAACAATTGAGGGAGTTTACAAAAACATAGAGGAATTGCTGCGCTGGCAGATAAGCGGTGAGATGCAGGAAGTAAAAATCTGGATAGAGGGAGAAAATAGTCCGCTTTTTTGTGGAATTTTAAAAGAAACAGAATGTAACTGCGAAGCAGGTTATTATACAGTAAAACTGGCAGTTGTATCTTTTACAATACTTTTAGACAGAGAAAAGGTATCTGCCTCTTATCAGGATGTGGCAATGACCTATGAGGAGGTTGCAAAAGCTGTTATCAACTCCTCGGAAAAAGCATCCTGTATCTGTACAGCAGGCAGTGATGTAAAAATACAAAAACCTCTGATTCAATACGCAGAGACAGACTGGATGTTTTTAAAACGATTAGCCAGTCATGTGCAAACCGTACTGTATCCGGCAGAAAACCAGTCCTATCCGGCATTATGGCTCGGAAAACCGGAAGGAAGACAAACTGAGCTTATTGCGAAAGAATATCGACATGGAGTAAACAGCCGCTTTTACGAATTAGGTGGAAAACAGTCAGGCTTTCAGCCGAAAGATTTTGAATATTATATCGTGGAAACATCAGAGAATCTAGCCATTGGAACAGAAGTTATCTGCAACGGAGCACTTTGGTATGTCTGGGAGAAACGGGCAGAGCTTAGAAAAAGTGAACTAAAGTTTACTTATACACTGGGAAAAGCGCAGTTTATGATACAACAGAAAAGCTTTCATCCTGCCTTTGCCGGCATGTCCATCCTTGGAAAGGTACTTTCCACCGGAGGCGAAACTGTAAAACTGCATCTTGACATTGATAAGACACAGGACGAAAAAACAGCCTACCCTTATGTCTATGCACCGGATACCGGCAGTGTCATGTACTGTATGCCAAAGGTTGGGACAACGGTTTCCTTATATTTTTCCAATGAGGATGAGACAAGTGCAAGAGCTATAAACTGTATTCGCGAAAACGGCAGTATCTGTAATGCCATGAGCAATCCCAACAATCGTGCGCTTAATACAGAGCATGGAAAGCAGATGTTTTTGAACACCGATTCCATGGGCTTCGACATTGAAGACAAGGGACATGCGATTCATATGGAAGATGAAATCGGCATTGATTTTTTCAGTGGCAAAAAGGTCAGCATAGTAGCAGGAGCAGGGCTTAAACTGAAAGGAAAAAAGGTTTCCTTGGAGACAACACAGCAGATGAGTATGGTGCGAAAATAAACAGGGGAAAAGACACAAGATGAGCGAAGAACAAAAGTATATGATGGCAGTACCCGGTGATAATGTAACTGCACTTCATATGAATAATGAGATTAATATATTTGGAATGTACACGAGTATCAAGACAACACAGTTTGTTACTTATCCGATGATTCAGTATGCAATAAAGGCAGTAGAAAAGAAGGTAGAAAATGAGGATGCCTTTTGGAGAAATCTTGCGATAGGAGCGATTGCAACCGTTGCTCTTGCTGCCGCGGCAGTTGCTGTTGTATGTACCGGAGGAGCAGCCTTGGCAGCATTTGCATTAGCAGGAGCAGCGGTGGGAACAGGACTGGTAACAGCAGGAGCATCCATATCTGACTATAAAAACGGTTCAGCCAGAAGCACGGGAGATTTTCTGGTACAGATGGTTACAGGTGGTGCGATTGGAGCATTTGTCGGAGCAACGATATATATGGTAGCACCTGTATTGCCTCAGGTGTCTTCCATGATGAGTACCGGGATCTGTGCAGAGTTTGGAATATCCTCTGTGGCGGCAGGAACGGCACTGACCTATGGAATCATGGGCGGTGGTTATCTGTCATTAGCAGGAAGTACGGCTTTTGCGGCAGACCAGGCATTTGCCCTAGGTTCCGGAGAGAGCGTTTTGCTAAATACGGTATTTGATGGAAATCAGAATGCGTACGATACTGCGTTCATGGTATGCGATACACTTACCATGGGATATTTGGATATGAGTATGCAGTATCGTATGGCATGCGGGAGCCAGACGGCAAGTAGTGCAGATGATACAACGGATGAAACTAGACAAGGGAATAAGAATAATGTTAATATGGATGCATCCGGGAATAATGCGGATGATACAAATGGTACCGGTCCAAAGAATACAAAGGCTTCTACAAATACAACGGGAAATACCGCGGATGATGCGGAGACTTTGGGAACAAGTGGAGCAAAAGCTTCCGGTACATCGGATGATGGAGTGGAGACAAGTGGTTCGACTAGTAAGAAGTCCGGGGTGTATTTGGAGAAAGGGGAGACTCCGGTAGAGAGTGGTACATCTTCAAGACCAACATGGAGACAATCTGAATTAGATGCAGCAAAAGATTTTCCAGATTATGATGCTCAAAAATCATTTATTAACGGAGAAGAAGTTCCGTATGGAACAAAAGGAAGTGTACGTCCAGATTATTACAAGAACGGCTATAGTGTAGATATTAAGAATTATAATGTAGAAAGTGCAAGTGGCAGAAGTAATCTTGCACGTAATATAGAAAAACAGTATTATCAGAGAATACAAAACTTACCTGCAGGAACTAAACAAACTGTTATGATTGATATTAGAGGTCAAAGTATTAGTGATGCAAGTATGAGTGCGTTGTACGATGATATTATGCGTAGAACGAATAATGGAGTAGAAATACTGTTTAAGATAGACTAGGAGGACTAAATGGCAGTTGGGTTTAAAGTAAAGTTTTATTGGTATCAGATAGGGCATGGTGACTTTTTGCATTCATTTTTTTCAACAGTAGCATATAATTTAGAAAATAAAATATGGGGAAGTCGTTTTCCGATAATTATGAACGAATTATATCAAGGTAAAATTGAATACAAGAATATAAACGTAGCATTAGAAGAATTAAATATGATAAAAAATGAGTTAAAATCATTAAGTCCTCAAGAAGTGATTTGGGATATAGAAGACTTATCAAAGCAACCACCGTGGGGAAATAATATTAGTAAGGATATTACAGATTTATCTAATTATTTTGTAACGAGTGATGGAAATGACTTTCTAACTATACTTTGTCATGCACTAGAAAAGGCACAAGAAGTAAATTCTGAAATAGAGATTAAATCTATTTAATTGCGATGTATTATATCGTTATGATTATACATCGTACGATATTACTTGATTTTAATCAGACCAGTTGTGCGAAATGCGTAGCTGGTCTGGTAAAATATAAGCATTCTGCGTTTTTGTCAAGAGTGGTACAAGCTCTGTAGATATAGATTTAAAATATAAAGATGGTTGGACAGCCGCACAAAAGGCAGAGACAGATGCAAAAGTACAGGCTCTTTCAAATGCTACAACAGTAAAAACCCCAGCCAATAGAGGTGGAACTTCGGCATCCTCAAGATATAAGTCAGCATACGGAAAAACATCTGTGCCAAGTGGATATGATCCTCTGTCAAGATTTAGTACAAATTAAAATGAGAAGTTCTGCCTGCTAA
>X314_Red_Deer__coassemble_140_pt1 | contig 13517 bp, 10 predicted proteins | sample X314_Red_Deer__metabat2_high_PE_002 | metagenome-assembled genome bin X314_Red_Deer
ACACAAAACGTTATTCAGCGAAAATGGCGAAGAATTTACAGTATTCCATTTATTTTAAATAATAATGCAGACCATACCTCCATTGTTATCATTTACAATTTTCTGCATGGTATCCTGCAATTTCATCTGACACTCATCATCCATCATTGAAATCTTATTGCGGATACCATCTTCCATCAGTTCTCCAATGGATTTACCAAAAATATTAGTTTCCCAGACACCTTCGCTGCTCTGCTGTCCTTCTTTTATGTAGCGTATTAAATCATTTGCCTGTTCTTCACTTCCCACAATTGGGGCAATTTCTGTCTCAATATTCGCCCGAATCATGTGCACGGATGGTGAAATAGCTTTGATTTTCACCCCAAATTTATTGCCATGCCTGATTAAGACAGGTTCTTCCATTTTGATATCCTTTAATTCCGGGTTTACAACACCATAACCTTTCATCTGAACCGCCTCAAATGCACTGCCTACCTTATCATAAGATTCCTTTTGTGCAGATAATTCCTTAATTAAAGATATCAGTTCATATTCGCCTTTTACCTCGACACCGGAAAGTTCGCTCATATTTTCATAATAATACTGTTCGGCAACATCCATATAAATTCGAACACAGCCGGTAGATAAGTCCAGTTCATCCATTTTCACCTTAGAAATGTACTGGTTTGGATCAAAAGAAAGTCCATATACATCTCTTGCCTTTTCTAACTGTTTTAAAACGTTTCCGGCCATTTCAATCATCTCAGCCTTCACCGGATGCTCTGCGGATAACATTTCTGTCCATTTGGGTATGTAAAATGCTACCTGTTCCACCGGAAATTCATATAAAATACTCTCTAAAATGCGCATGATATCTTCTCTTCGAAGCTGTTCACAATTTACCGGCAATACGGTTGTCTGGTATTTTTCCTGAAGGCTTTCTGCCAGTTTAGCTGTTTCATCACTATATGGCAGCTCCGAATTTAATAAAATCACAAAAGGCTTTCCGATTCCCTGCAATTCCCTGACAGTTTTTTCTTCTGCATCTATGTAATTATTCCGTTCCAGTTCTCCAATTGAACCATCTGTTGTCACCACAACGCCAATCGTTGCATGGTCGCGTATTACCTTTTCTGTTCCAATGGAAGCTGCTTCTGAAAAAGGAATTTCATAATCAAACCACGGTGTTTTTACCATGCGTTTTTCATTTCCTTCCATATGGCCAACTGCTCCATCTGCCATAAAGCCAACACAGTCAATCAGACGAACCTTTATCGGAATCTCCTCAGTTCCTTTTGTAGGGTCTGCAAGGCGAATTTCTGCTGCCTGCTGTGGAATAAATTTCGGTTCTGTTGTCATAATTGTTTTTCCGGCAGCCGCCTGCGGAAGTTCATCTAATGCACGCTCTTTTGCATTTTCATCTTCCATATATGGCAACACCATAAGCTCCATAAAACGTCTGATAAATGTTGATTTTCCCGTCCGTACCGGTCCTACAACACCAAGATAAATTTCTCCGCCACAGCGTTCATTTATATCTTTGTATAAATCATATTCTTTTCTATTATTAATCTCCATAAAAAAACACCCTTTCCATACTTACTTAAATGTATGAAAAGGATGTTTCCTTTATGACTATAAAACAAGTTTTTACTGTGTTCTGACATTTTTCCTTTTGCTACATCATTATCCTTAATTTGCCCGGAATACAACGAATTTCTACGTCCGTAACATCCCCACAGTATTCACCATCTGCACGAAGCACAATCGGAGCTTTCATATGAAGCTTACATGTTTTACAATTAATCACTTCAAATCCTTTGATAGCCTGATGCTTTGCCATCACTAACGGAATCAGACAGAAAAAAGTTTTCCATTTCGGAATTCCGTGCGCCCAGCAAACAGATAATTCCCCATCATTAGAAACTGCCCGGGGCGCCATCGGCACGCCGCCTCCCTCTGCAGGCAGATTCATCGCAGCTGAAAAAATTAATTTTTTCATATTACGTGAGCCTTTGCCATCAATTACTGCCGCTACATCCTCTGTTTTCATGCTAAATAAGTTCTGTACCGTCAGCAAAATATAAGTAAGCTTTCCAAGATGAATCTTATTCAACGCTTTCTTAAGCTTTGATGACAATGCTTTTTTACATACAATCGCATCCAAGCCGAGCCCTGCACTGATTGCAAAAAGTCTTGGCCGTTTTCCACCATTCCAGCGCACCTCACCTAAATCCATCACATAATCTGCTTCTTTTCCTGATTTGACTGCCTTTAAAATTCTATTCAGATTTTCTTTTGGCGTTCCGGTGATGCCTAAACCTCTTGCCATGTCATTGCCGGAACCGGTTGGAATCATTCCAAAGCGTACCTTTTCAAAATTCTTAATACCATTAATGACTTCATTCATCGTTCCATCGCCGCCAAGCACTACAAGCTTAATCTCTTCAGAAGAGAGACTTGTAATTTCTTCCGCCAAAAGAAATGCATGCTCCGGGTATTCGGTAACATATGCCTTATATTCCACTTTTCGCTTTTTTAACTCTGTTTCAACCTCTTTCCAGATACCTGTTCCTTCTCCGGTTCTCGAATGTTCATTTACAATAAAATAAATCATTTGTTTTTGTCCTTATGCTTCCAGTTTAAAATATGCAATACTTTCTACCAGTTCATCGGCAATCATCCGTAATTGTCCTGCACTATCAGAAATCTGTTCAAATGTACCCGCTACATTCTCTGTATCTCCATAAGTCTGCCTTGTACTGTTGGCATTCTTCTGTGCAATTTCAGACAACTCTTCTACCGACTGTACGACTTCATTACGGGAGCTTTCCAAACGTTTTGTACTGTTACGGATTAATTCAATACTGCGCAGGGAACTGGTAATTCCTTCAAGCACCTCTTTTACAATGTTCTGTGTATCCTGCATACTCTCATTCTGACTGAAAATTATGCCCTGCATCTGCTGCATTGTTTCTACTGCACTTGCAGAGTCCGCCATCAGATGATTTGTAATATCTTCAATCTCCTGACTGGATTTATTTGACTGTTCTGCCAGCTTCTGAATCTGATCTGCAACAACCGCAAATCCTCTTCCGCTTTCTCCTGCCCGTGCTGCTTCAATTGCGGCATTTAAGCTTAAAAGATTTGTTTCCTCCGCAATTGCAGTAATAAATTCTGTTGCTTCATGAATCTTCTGCACCGATTCATTTGTACGATTTGTCTGTTCCTGCACAAGCATAATCGCTTTCTCCACCTCATCATTAATTTTTTGAAGCTGCTCAATTGTATGTGATGCTTTCTCACTTGACTGCTGCATAAACTCTGCATTCTGATTGAGCATTTCTACTTCGTTAGAGGTTTCTGTAATATTCTCACCCATTACAAACATATTTTCCGATGTATTCTGGGAATTTCTTGCCTGTTCCGTTGAACTTTCTGCAATCATATTTACCGCCTGCTTCACATCACGCATGGTTCCATTCGTATCACGTGCTGCCACACCAAGAATATCGGATGCTTCCTGTAAATGCTTTGCATTTTTCGAAATTTCACGAATAGTCGATTTCATGGCATCCCGAAGTGTCACCATCACTCGTGAAAGCTCGCCAACCTCATCCTTCTGCTGAATCAGTTTTTCATCAACCCATACATTCAGATTACCCTCCGCAACTGTTTTTACCACTTCGATACTTGATTTCAAATTTTTGCTGATTTTTGTTGCAACCCGCAAAGAAATAATCATGCAAAAAAACATTACAGCAAAAACTGCCACAACTACCATTCCAATAATCTGATTGATTGCTGCATCCTTTTCTTCTTTATTTACGCCCACAAATATCATACCAATTGGATTTTCCGTCGTATTATTTTGGTATACAGGAATATAATAACCATAATTGATAATTCCGTCCAGTGAAACGGCCTTGCTAAAATATTCCTCTCCATTTAGAATTACCTTCTCTGTGATTTTTTCGCCTGCCGGAGAGCCTAAAATTCGTTCACCATTTGCATCCACTGCAGATGTCATAATTCTTTTCTCTCCGTAAAAAAAGGTAACATCCATTCCTGAATTTGCCTTAATTTTATCTACCAGATTTTCTGATTTGGAAATATTATAGCTTCCTTTCCAAATATTACCGTTAGAAGCCTGCATATAGTCTCCGGCATTCTGATCATAGGCTGCCAGCGTTGCTGCCGCTGTTCCTTTTAAAGACTCCTGAATTTCTTCTATCATCGAATTCTTCACAAATACCACTGTCAAAAATAGTGAAATAATCCCCAATAATATTACCGGCAAAACTGAAATCGCCATAATTTTCCTTCGTAAACTCATAAACTTCCTCCTCGCGTCATAGGTTTGTTACTATTCCACCACTTTTACATTTTTGAAATACCAGTTAATTCCACCGGTAATCGTAGCATCATCAAGCGTTTTTCCTTCTTCTCCGATGGTTTCACCGGTATTTGTCTCAATCACACCATCAAATACACCAAATTCACCTGTTAATATTTTCTGTCTTGCTTCTTCTACCTTATCCACTGTACCTTCTGCACAAAAATCAGCAAGCGTTGTAATTCCAACCAGATTCTCACTCATTCCACCATAGTAATTACTGCCATCCCATGTTCCGTCAATCACACTCTGCACGGCAGTTGTATAATATGCACTCCAATTCCAAATAACACTACATAAACATGCTTCAGGCGCATCCTTACTCATATCGGAATTATATCCGATACTGTAAACGCCTTTTTCCTGCGCCAAAGTCTGGGGATAATTGGTATCGCAATGCTGCGCAATCACATCACATCCCACAGAAAGCAATGCATCTGCCGCCGCTTTCTCTCCTTCCGGATCGAACCAGCTGTTTGTAACCTTTACATAAACCTCCGCTTCAGGATTTACAGAATATGCCCCCATTGCAAATGCATCAATACCACCAGTTACTTCCGAATTAGTCTGATCCATTGCTGCTACATACCCAAGCTTATTAGTCTTTGTATTCATTCCGGCTACAATACCACTTAAATATCTCGCCTGATAAATTCTTCCAAAATAATTATTAAAATTCTTTCCGTTACTTAAATATCCGGTCCCATGTGAAAAATAAATATCAGGATAATCCCCTGCCATTTCCGCGGTCTTTTCCATGTAACCCCAACTGGTGGTAAAAATGATATTGCATCCCGCTTCAATACATTCCCTGATTGCCTGTTCTGTTGCATCACTATCTGAATCTGAGACATTTAATTTTCTCACAATCTGCTCATCCGACAATCCAAGGTTTTGTTGCATTTCCTGAATCCCCAAATCATGTGTATAAGTATATCCGCTTCCCTCTGCCGGGTCTGAAATATGTAATACCCCTATTTTAATCTCTTCTTTTGATATTCCTGTTGTATCTGCTGCTTTTATCTCATTCTGACCATCCGTTGTCCCGGCTGCATCAGATACACCGGCTGTATTAGACGACGTATAGCCTTCGTTTGTCGCAAAATCTTCCACATCAACACTTCCACATCCTGCCAACATACAAGATACTAAAAACATTGTGACTATTTTTTTCGCTTTTTCTCCCATAGGTCTACCTTCCCTTCCAGTTTACTCCTAAGTACTATTTTACTAAAAACAATAACAGAATGAAACTATTAATTATATATTTTCAAATCAATTTTGCAGCCAATAAACGCGCACTTTCCTATCACAGAAAAAAAGAGAACGGGCAATGTTTTGCCCATTCTCTTTTTTATTTAGTCCTCTTCTGCCTCTGTCTCTTCTTTCTCTTCTTCATTTAAACGACCATACATTTCCATATATTTATAAATACGTTTTGCAAGCTTACTATCAATCTGTCCATCAAGGACTCTCCATTCCCAGTTGCCGCCTAAAGTAGAAGGTGTATTCATACGTCCTGCGGAACCGATTCCAAGTAAATCCTGCATTGGCACGATTGCAAGTTCTCCAACAGAACTCCATGCACCACGCATCATTCCCCAGTTATATCCTTCCTCCGCAGTAAGATTTAAATACTCTTTCGCAAACTTCACACTTGCCTTCGGTGCTGTTTTCATCCAACCCATAATGGTGTCGTTATCATGTGTTCCTGTATAAACAACACAGTGCTCAGGATATGTATGAGGTAAGTAATCGCTTCCTTCTCTGGAATCGAATGCAAACTGAATTACTTTCATTCCCGGGAAACCTGAATCAGATACAAGTTTTATTACGGAAGGAGTTAAATATCCTAAATCCTCTACGATAATATTTAACTTGCCAAGCTTCTTTTCTAATGTTGTGAAAAGATCCATTCCCGGTCCTTCTCTCCACTCACCATTCTTAGCAGTATCATCCTTTGCAGGAATTGCATAATAAGAATCAAATCCACGGAAATGGTCAATTCTTACAATATCATATAATTTTGACATTGCTTTCACACGTTTTGTCCACCATGTGTAGCCGTCCTTTTTCATTACATCCCAACGGAATAATGGGTTACCCCAAAGCTGTCCGTCTTCTGAGAATGCATCCGGTGGGCATCCTGCAACATCAATTGGGTCCAAATTCTCATCTAAATAGAACTGTCCCGGATTTGCCCATACGTCTGCTGAATCTCCTGCAACATAAATTGGAACGTCACCAATAATCTCGATTCCTTTTTCGTTGACATATTCTTTTAATGCCCACCACTGTTTAAAAAACATGAACTGAAGCATCTGATAGAAAGTAATGTCATCTGCATATTTTTCTTTTGCTTCTTTTAATGCAGCTGCATCTCTTGTTTTTAATTCCGTTTCCCACTCAAACCATGCTACTCCGTCATGTGCATCCTTTAATGCCATGAAAAGTGAATAATCCTCTAACCAGTCTGCTTCTTCTTTACAGAAGGTTTTGAAATCTTCCGGCTCATTTTTCATAAAACGTTCATAAGCCTTGCGAAGCAGTTTATAACGTGATTCATACATTACACCAAAATCAACGTAACCCGGATTTGTTCCCCATGGGAATGATTCGCATTCTTTCTTTGTAAGAAGCTTTTCTTTACACAAAGTCTCTAAATCTATAAAATATGGATTTCCTGCAAAGCTTGAAAATGACTGATATGGTGAATCACCATAACTTGTTGGACAGATTGGAAGAATCTGCCAGTATTTCTGACCTGCCTTCACCAGAAAATCTACAAACTTTCTTGCTTCCTTTCCCATTGTACCAATTCCGTACGGAGATGGCAGGGAAGAAATATGCATTAATACACCACTACTTCTCATAACAAACGTTCCTCCTAGTTCACTTTCACCAGAATCATGCCTGAACTTTTCATGATTCTTATTTTTTCATATTTTGAATACTTTCACCACTTACAAACTCAAAAGGAACGATTTCATGAATCGGCTCCTTCTTTAATTCAATCTGACCAAATAGTATTTCCACACTTCTGGTCGCAAGGGTTTTGTATTGCTGCTTTATTGAGGCAAGCTTCGGATTATAATATTCAGCAAGCTCTGTTCCATCAAATCCGATAACAGAAATGTCCTGCGGAACACGATAATTCATATCACGAAGTGCCCGAATAGCTCCTATCGCCATAACATCAGACATAGCAAATACAGATGTTATATTCGGATACTTCTCTACTAAACGCTGCATTGCCCGATAAGCACTGTCAAAAGAGAATCTCGCCTTTTCATAACAAAGTTCTAAATCCAGTTCCTTGTTATGCTCCTTAAAGCTTTCTATACATCCCTGAAAACGCTGACGACTGGTATGGGAGTTTTCCACATTACCACCAAGTATTCCGATTTCTGTGTGGCCTGCTTCAAAAAGCGCATCCACTGCACGCTTTGCTGCTGCAACGTCATCCGTTGCTACACTAGAAAGATTATCAAAGCAAATCTCATGCGCACGGTTTGACACCAGTACACACGGTACATCCACCTTTACAAATCCTTCTTTAAAATATGCCGGATTACCACCTAAAAACAGTAAACCTAACGGTTTCCGTTCCACACAAAGCTGTACTGCATGGTCAACTTCATTTTCCTCTTCATCTATGTAGGAAACCATCAGCGTATAATCGGTTTTCTCAATCATCTGCTGTATTTCCTCGACAATACTGGAAAAAAGCATATTAGAAATACCTTTTACCAAAATCCCGATTGCCTTTGTGTTATTCTGCTTTAAATGCTTTGCATTGTTATTCGGCACAAAGTGATACTGCTCAACAACCTCTTCTATTCTCTTTTTTGCTTCGGGGCTGACATCATTTCTGTGATTTAGAACTCTGGAAACTGTACTAATAGAATATCCTGACTCCCTGGCAATATCCTTTATCGTAACCATATTTTTCGTTCCTGTCTACTATTTTTTCGTTTTTTTTCGTAATTTTTTCATTTTTGTATAAAATCAACAAAACATATCACATATCCTAATTAACTAGTAGCAGAATTACCATGTTTTACACTTTACTCTTATTGTTTTTTTCGAATATAGGAATGCTTTTTGTCAGATTTACACAAGTGGCAAGGGTTAAACCCTTGCCAACAAGTACGATACTATCCTTTTACTGCTCCTGCAACAACACCTTCAATGATATGTTTCTGGCATGCTGCATAGAAAATAATAATTGGAATAATTGCTAATACAAGCATTGCCATCATTGTTCCCCAGTCAACTGCACCATAACCGCCTTTTAAGTACTGAACAACAATCGGAATTGTCTTATATTTTTTCAAATCAAGCACCAGATACGGAAGCAAATAGTCGTTCCAAATCCACATTGCCTGTAAAATAGCTACTGTAATTGTGGTAGGTTTCATAATTGGAAATACAACCTGGAAAAATGTCTGTAATGGTGTACATCCGTCAATCATGGCAGCCTCTTCAATTTCAAGTGGAATACTCTTTACAAATCCACAGAACATAAATACTGCCATTCCCGCTCCAAAGCCTAAATACACAAGGATAATTCCAATTGGATTGCTTAAGCGAAGCATATTTGCAATTTTTGATAATGAGAACATTACCATCTGGAATGGTACAATCATGGAAAACAGACAAAGCAAATAAATACCTGTTGTCACTTTATTTTTCACACGGGTAATGTACCATGCGCACATTGATGTGCAAAGAATAATTACTGCAACAGAACCCACGGTAATGATTACTGAGTTTCCGGCCGCTGCAAAAAAGTTTGTTTTTTCAATACCTTTAATAAAGTTTGATAATCCAAAGAATGATTTATCACTTGGTAGAGCAAATGGCTCTCTTGTAATAAAACCTTTTTTCTTTACAGAGTTAATTGTTACAAGAAAAATCGGATAAAGCCATGCAACTGCAAGAACACTGAAAAATAAAGTTAAAATCCATCCATGCTTTGCTCTGCGTGCTGAATTCACCTGACTTTCTTCATTTTTTACCTTTGCCATTACTGCTGCACCTCCTTACTTCTTGTTAATACATTCTGTGCTATGGCAATAACTGCAACGATGATAAAGAATACAACTGCCTTTGCCTGACCTGCACCTTCCCATCCGGTTCTGGTATAGAAGGTTTCATAAATATTAAGTGCTAACATCTGTGAACTGTTAGATGGTTCACCTGCTGTTAATGCTAAGTTCTGATCGAATAACTTAAATGAGTTTGTTAATGTTAAGAAAGAACAAATTGTAATGGATGGCATAACCATTGGAATTGTAACTTTTCTTAATAACTGCCAGTTTGTAGCACCGTCAATTTTAGCTGCTTCAATTAATTCTCCCGGAATATTCTGAATACCTGCAATGTAGATAATCATCATATAACCAATTTGCTGCCAGCACATTAAGATTACCAATCCCCAGAAACCGTAAGTACCTGAGTATGTTAATGTTCTTCCGAAATTGGCTAAAATACCATTTAATAAAATCTGCCAGATATAACCTAATACGATACCACCGATTAAGTTAGGCATAAAAAATACAGTACGGAACATATTTGTTCCCTTAATTCCCTTTGTTAAAAGCATCGCAATTGCAAATGCAAGTACATTGATAGCTATAACAGATACAATCGTAAATAATGCTGTGAACCACAATGCATGTGTAAATGTTGAATCTTCAAAGATTCTAATGTAATTTTCTAGTCCTACAAATCTTGCATCAGTAACCGTTGTGAATTCACAAAATGATAAATAGATACCCATAATAAAAGGAATTATAAATCCAATTGTAAATGCAACTAAAGTCGGGAGTGCAAAAATAGGAAAATATTTTTTAATTGATTTCTCCATGATTTTTTATCCTCTCATATGATTCAGATACATCTAAGATAGAAAACGGGCAGGTTTTGCTGCCCACCCGTTTCTATTATTGTTGTTTCTTAGCTTTCAATAATTAGTGTGTTGCTGCGTATTCAGTAGCCCATCCGTCAACGAATGCACTTTCAACACCAGACCAGTCACCTGTACCCTGAGCGTACTCAAGTAATGCAGAACCTACACCATCTTTCCATGTTTCAGATGGAATTGTAGAGAAGTTCCATGTTACAGGTGTTTTTCCAGCTGCTGTGTAAGCTGCATCAGCCTGGATTAAGCAGTTATCTGCTGTGTAACCATCAGCGAATGAATCAAATGGTGTTGTGAATCCCATAACGTTTGCCATAGAATCACGTCCTTCGTCAGATGTGATTACCCACTCTAAGAAGTCAAGTGTTGCCTGCTGATCTTCTGCAGAAGCCTGGCTGTTTACACACCAATAGTTTTCAGAACCTGTACAAAGACCCTGATTCTCTTCACCTTCAACACCAATGTAGATTGGCATCATGCTGAAGTCATCTGCAGTTACAAGATATCCGTTGTCCGGGTTTGTAAGGTTACCGTATTCCCATGTACCATTCTGGAAAAATACTGCTTCCATCATACCGAATTCAGATTCTGCTTCGTCACCTGTTTTGCTTGAAAGTAATCCTGCTTCACATGTAGCGTCTGTGATGTATAAATCCCAAATCTGTTTGTAGTTATCAAGATATGTTCCTTCAATAGCGTCTGTAGATCCAATTCCTTTATCTTTGTATTCATAGTAAATTGGAAGGTTTGCTAAGTGTGTTTTAAATCTCCAGTCGGAAGATCCGTCCATACCAGCTGATGTAAATGCACCTTTTAAGTCATAACCAAATGTGCTGTTGATTTCATCTAATCTTGCCTGAATGTCATCAGCTACTGCTTTTAATGTTTCGAAGTTGTTAATCTGGTCGATAGATGTTACAACTGCTCCATCCATTGTGCAGTAATCATTTAAGATTGTTTTGTTGTAAATGATACCATATGTTTCAATAACATATGCGATACCGGAAACTGCATCGCCATCTTTTAATGCGTAATCTTCACTTGTTAAGTGAGAATAAACTGCACTATCAGATAAATCTAAGCAGTAATCTTTCCAGTTTGCAAGACCAACAGGTCCGTTTACCTGGAATAATGTAGGAGCATCTGTTTTAGCAATTTCAGATTTTAATGTCTGCTCATATGTACCATCTGCTGCTGTAATAACAGTTACTTCAACACCTGTCTGATCTGTATAAGTTGCTGCTAAATCCTGCCAAGCCTGATCCTGTTCCGGTTTGAAGTTTAAGTAATAAACAGAACCATCGGCTGCTGCTGTGTCATCACCTGATGCGTCGTCTGCCACATCATTTGCAGAAGCCTCTGTATTTGTGTTTGTGTTAGATGCATCAGTGCTTGCTCCACCTTCATCTGTTCCCCCACAACCTGCAAATAAGGTTGCTGTCATTGCTGTAGCCAGCATTACTGACAATACTTTTCTTTTCATATTCTTCCATCCTCCTGAATATTTGTTTCCAGTTTTTACTGGTTTTTTCATGCGAAAACATTTCCGGTAATGTTTGCGGTAACGTTTTCAGCTGATGGTTTTATTATACAAAAAATTTCCAGAAATGCAACCCTCATCCGTCGTTTTCTATATTATTAACAGTTTTACCTTTTGCATTTTGTGCAACATGCACAAGTTTTTACTTTTTCTGAATGTATTTGCCCAATTTTATTTTTCCAAGGCAAACCACCACGTTTTTGTGAATCCTCCGGCTTCTCTATTGTAAAAACATTTGCAAAATGATAGTATTTTATTGGATATGTATTTACTTTAGGAGATTACTTATGAAAAAAATAATAAAACACAAGCTCTTACACAACCTGACAAGATTAAAAACCTCTGTAAAGTGGGTTATCTTTTCCATTCTTTCAGGTATCGTTGTCGGTTCTGTCGGTACACTCTTCTATTTCGGAATGACGATTGTTACACTGCTCCGTGAGAAAAATCCGTGGCTGATTTTTCTGCTTCCAATCGGCGGTCTTTTAATTATTGGAAGTTATCGTCTGCTACATAATGAAAAAGACACCGGAACAAATCTTGTACTTTCCGCAATCCATTCAAACGATGAACTTCCGCTTCGCATGGCACCGCTTATTTTTATTTCTACTTTAATTACTCATTTATTTGGTGGTTCTGCCGGACGTGAGGGGGCTGCATTGCAGTTAGGGGGCAGTATTGGAAATGGGCTAGGAAAGCTATTCCGTTTTGATGAAAAGGATAAGCATGTAATGATTATGTGTGGTATGAGTGCTGCATTTTCTACACTCTTTGGAACACCAATGGCTGCAGCTATTTTTTCCATGGAGGTTGTTACCGTCGGTATTATGCACTACTCTGCATTAGTTCCATGTGTAGTCTCCTCCCTGGTTGCTTTCAGCTTTGCACAATCCTTCGGTGTAGGACAAGAGCTTTTTTTACTTGAGAAAATTCCTGCTTTTACCATGACTTCTGCTGTAACGGTATCCGGACTTGCTATTTTATGTGCACTGGTTAGTATTTTCTTTTGCGTGGTGCTGCATCAATCTGAGCATTTATACAAACGTATTTTTAAAAATCCATACGCAAGAGCTTTTGCCGGCGGCTGTATTATTATCACATTGACACTGCTAGTCGGCAACCAGAGCTATAATGGTGCCGGCATGCACATTATCGAACGTTGTATTGAGGGTACTGTTCTTCCGGAAGCCTTTCTTTTAAAAATAATTTTTACTGCACTGACAATCGGTGCAGGTTTTAAAGGTGGCGAAATCGTTCCGTCTTTCTTTATTGGTGCTGCTTTTGGCTGCTTATTCGGAACTATGATTGGTTTCTCTCCGTCCTTATGTGCTGCAATTGGAATGACTTCTGTTTTCTGTGGCGTTACAAACTGTCCAATTACCTCACTGCTCATCAGCTTCGAGTTATTCGGCTATGAAGGTATGCCATACTTTTTACTTGCAATCGCTTTCAGCTATATGCTCTCCGGCTACTTTGGACTTTACAGCAGCCAGAAAATCATGTACTCCAAATACAAAACAAACTACATCAACAAAAAAACGGACTAAAAAAGCTGCCCCAAAATCTTTTCACACAATTTTATTACGTCATAATTGGCATTATCAGAATATTAGAACATTCACATTTATTCTTTTGCAAAGAGAAGTTCGGCGAGCGTTGGATAAAATCTTAGAAAT
>X314_Red_Deer__coassemble_142_pt1 | contig 13421 bp, 16 predicted proteins | sample X314_Red_Deer__metabat2_high_PE_002 | metagenome-assembled genome bin X314_Red_Deer
TTCGCAGCCTTCGTATCAAATGGATTCTTATTATAGTCTGCCAGCATCTGCAAGCCATCTGCTCTGGTGGGAGCATATCCTATAATGATAAAATCCTGAACATGTTTATCCTTTTCTTTGTCGAAGTGCCAGCCGTTGGTCTTTCGCACCAGATAAGGATTTCTTCTTTTGCCGGAAAGTTTGACAACGCTTCCGTATCCGTTGGGTAACTTCATATGCACCATTCCTTTCGCTTAGATTCAGCAAGCTGATAAGCGATTCCTGTGCCAATCTTACTCCTCGTGGGTTACCTTTGTAACACTCGGACGGATGGTTTTCCATATTTCATAATTGTCCTGTGTCTGACTGCCTGATTGTAATAATTCTTTCATAGCCTGCCAATCCTTCAGAAACTGTACCAGACTTTTGTTCTCAAAGAAGATTCCCGGTGCACCATCTACATCTTTAATAGTGGCGGGAAATGCTTCGTCGATAGCAAACAGGAGAGGTAGTATATCTCCGTCTGTCTGAATATCAAATTCTGCAAGTGTGTTGACATTTACATTCAATGCGTCTGCAATCTTTCGTAACTGCTCAGGTTTTGGAAGATTCTTTCCTAACTCATACTTACGAATTGCGACTTCATGAATGCCGGCTAAATCACCAAGCTCTTTTTGCGTTAATCCACGAAATGTACGGATTAGCTTAATCTTTTTACCAGTATTCATCTTATCAACCTCCTGTGCAATATAATTTAACATACAAAAATAGAATTGTCAACACAACTATTAGCACCCTTGACAGAGCAACAAAGACTCTGTATAATACAAAACAGAAACAGAGCATATAATGCTCTGAAAGAACCGAGGAGGTGCATAGAATGCCGGAAATTCAATACAAAGTTGATTTACCGGCTTTTACAGGAAGGAATGTTCCAATTAAGGAGATAGCGAAGGCTATGGGGAAGGATGCTCAGTATGTAAGAGTTGGTATTCAGCAAGGGGTTCTCAAATTCGGTGTAGCAATAAAGATGGAAGATTCGAATGAATACAACTATTATTGCCCCGACAAAAAAGTTTGGGAAGAGACAGGTTACTTCAGAAGTATTCCTGAGACAGTATAGAAAGATTAGAGAAAGGATGTGATTACGATGGATTACTTAAATAAGGATAGCGGTTAATATACACCGACCGGAGCTTGGCTCCCTGTCGGTGTAACCCTCGGAGAGCCCCCCGCACTTTCGGCTTGACGAAAGTGCTAGGGGGTTATCATCTGTGGCAAAGCAAAGATGATAAGCAGCACTTCGTAGGAAAAGACAGATAAGGAGGAAGTGTATGGAAGGAATATCATTTACAGCTCATGTGAGTAATAAGAAAAGTGCAATAACATCTAAGTCGAAACTTGCCGGGGTGGCAAAGCACAATTTAAGAAAATATAAATCAGAAGAATATAGTGCCGATAATATTTTTCTGATATATGGAACGGAGAATCTTGTTCAGGATGTAAAAGCAGTTTATCATCAGGAATTTGATGAAGCTTTAAAGGTCTACAATGAAAATCAAACCAGAGCAGATCGTAAGATTGAAGACTATTTTGAGCATGTAGCTAATAAGGAACAGGATATGGCGGTGGAGATTATTATTCAAGTAGGAGACAGAGCCTATTGGCAGGAGCATTGGGAAAATAAAGTTTTTATGAGAGGAATCTACCGGATGATTTTAGCGGAGTTACAATATCAACTTCCACAGTTTGTAGTAGCCAATGCGGTAGTCCATATGGATGAAGACAGTCCCCATATGCATGTAGTGGGAGTTCCGGTAGGAACAGATTACAAAAAGGGAATGTCCAGGCAAGTATCCAAACGAAAGGTATTTACCAAAGATGTGCTTTCGATAGTTCTTCAGGATAAATTAAGAGCTTTCGCAAATGAGAAAGCGAAAATTGTTCTTGGAGAACAGATAAGAGAAAAGTCTAAAGGACGCAATCATGATTTATCGGTTATGGAGTATAAGGTGTTAAAAGAGGAAATTCGTTACGACGAATTGAAGGAGCAGGCTGATGAAAAGCAACAGGAGAAAGAACAGTTGGAACGTGAAAAGGAACAGCTTGTGCATGAGTATGACACTTTATCCATGCGGGTAGCGGTTAAGCAGATGGATTATGAGGAAGCTGACGAACGAGTAAAAGAAGCTAATGAGCGAGCTGACAGAATCGAGGCTTATATCAAAACGCAAAGTGATACTCTAGTGGATTTGGAAGAGAAGGCAATGAAGCTGGAGCGAAAGGCAGAGATTGCGGAGATGGTTTATGATATGGCTTGTGGCTCTGGTGGCAATGAAGCCTTGAGGGAGAAACTCATAGATGTTATGTATGAGAATGAGCAATTAAAAGCTGAAAACTCTAAACTTCAGGAAACGTTGAATAAGGCATACGATTTCATGAAACAGTTTGTGATGGATGGAATGAATCTGTTGGAAAGGTTTCTGGAGAGTATTGGGCAGATGGTTGAGAAGGTTAGAAGTAGTAGCTTTAGAAGGTAGGAAAAATAGAGCAAGTTGTAGTGATTCAGCTTGCTCTATTTAATATTGAAAAAAAGAACAAATGTTTGCAAAAAGTTCTTGCAATTGTTCAGATAAATGAATATAATAGAGTATATGGATAAGGAGGCTCAATATGAACTATGTAACAACGATAGAAATGTCAGAAATATGGGGCATATCGGCAAGAAGAATAGCGTTATTATGCGAACAAGGACGTATTGCAGGCGTTGTTAAAAAGGGGAAGACTTGGTTGATTCCGGAAGATGCGGAAAAGCCTGCGGATAAAAGAAAAAATGATGCAATTGCATTATAGGAGGGATACTGTGAGCAACACGAAGAAAAGACGAGATGTAGAGGTATATGAGAATTATTGGAAGTTTACTGCGGCTCATTTAGATATTACGGGAACCAAATTTAATAATTGCCTTAATGTAATTGTACGTTTCATAGATAAAAATAAAGAGGCTTTGGAAGAGAATGCACAAAACAGTAGTAGTTTCTCTGATTCAGAGCTTTATAAGATGCTTCAACAACAGATTGTAGATATATCTGGCTTTAAAGGTAGTGATGCTACATTATCTGCCAGAAAGGCAATTAATCAGTTTGTTAAGATTGGTTTTGTTTATCCGTTATTAGTGGGATACCATCCGTTGGTAAAGTCATTTATTCTTGAAACAAACAAAGAAAAGAAGGAGATTATCTTTTCGAAGATATTCTATGAATGCTCGTCATTGGCATCTGATGTTACATTAGACCATAGAAATTTAAAACATGTTAATTTCTTGTTGAAAACATTAGATAAAAATGGTTCTCTTAACAAGAATGATATTATGGCCTTGATGGTAACAGATATATCAAATTATAGTGTTGGATATCTTACGAGAGCTGAGTTGGATATGCAGTATCAGTATGCCAAGATTTGCGAGTTTGATGAAAGAAAATATAATCAGATAGCACATTTGATTGGATATTTAAAACGTTTTGTCGATTTGAAATATGATAAAAATGAGGAAAGATTTTGGTTTGCAAATGATCCGTTGATTGCAGATAAGGATTTTGATGAGTCTTTTGCCCGAGATGGTGTAAAGCATAGAATTTATAAAGAAGAATTGAAGGAAGAATCAAAGGCGATTTATGGAGAGGCTGTTTGTTATTTGGATAAGAAACCATATAAATCACTAATTGCTTCACATATTAAACCTTGCGTAGACTGCTTGAAAGAACATAGAGAAGACCAGGCGTATGATGTGGATAATGGTTTATTATTGAGTCCAACAGTAGATTCCTATTTTGATAAGAAAGACATATCATTTGCTGATGATGGAACAGTATTGGTTGGAAAAAATGTTGCTGAGGCTGTGCGTGTTGATTTTGAAAAGATGAAGCTTGATGAGAATGTCTTGAACGACCGAAGAAAAAGATATTTAGAATATCACAGAAGATTGTTTGAACAGAAAAATGGAGGAAAAGAATAATGGCATATAAATACATAGATTTGTTTTGCGGTGCGGGAGGATTATCGTTAGGTTTTGACAGTGCGCGTTTTGAAAATGTTTTTGCGGTAGAATTCAATGCAGACTTTGCTAAAACATATACACGAAATTTCCCGAAACACAATTTGATTGTTGATGATATAAGGAATATTGATAATAACAAGATTAAAGAACTTGTTGGAGATAATGAAGTTGATGTAATTATAGGTGGTCCTCCGTGTCAGGGATTTTCTATAGCCGGAAATATAGGTAGAACTTTTATTGATGATGAAAGAAACAGACTGTTTAAGGAGTTTGTGCGCTTTGTTACATGTGTGCAACCTAAGATGTTTGTTATGGAGAATGTGGCTGCGATGGCAACACATTTGAAAGGGAAAACTATAAATACTATTGTAGAAGCTTTCGAAAATGCTGGATGTGGATATAAGGTAAAATATGAAGTTTTGAATAGTGCAAATTATGGAATTGCTCAAGAAAGAAGAAGGATAGTTGTTGTTGGTATTAGAAGTGATATAGATTCAGAGTTTTCATATCCTGCAAAAACTGAAGAAATATTTACTATTAAAGATGTTATTGATGACTTACCAAAGTTGGAAAGTGGTCAAGAAAGCGAAATTCCTAATCACGCGGCTATGAAGCATAGTGCGCAGATGTTGGAAAAGATGAGTTATGTCAAAGATGGTGGTGATCGTATGGATATTCCTGAGGAGTTAAGACCAAAGTCTGGGGATATTAGAAAATACATCAGATACGACAGTACAAAGCCATCAGTATGCGTAACTGGCGATATGAGAAAAATTTTCCATTATGAACAGAATAGAGCACTGACAGCGAGAGAACTTGCACGTATACAGTCATTTCCTGATGATTTTATTTTTGAAGGTGCATCTATTCAAGTTCAACAACAGATAGGCAATGCTGTGCCACCCAAGTTGGCATATCAGATTGCTTTGCAGGTAGAGGAGGCACTGGATAATGGCAAAGTATCCGAAGGTAAACTATATAGGAAACAAAGAGAAGTTAGTTAATTGGATAATAAAGGAGATGCCGGTTAAAAATGGTACTGTATTAGATATATTTGCAGGTGGCTGTTCCGTATCATATGCATTGAAGAATAGTGGATATTCAGTTATTGCAAATGACATATTATATGCGGATTATGTTATAGCAAAAGCATTAGTAGAAAATTCAGACACGAAATTATCGGTAAGTGTATTTGATAAGAAGGTAAGTGACAAAAGAGTAGAAGAATTAGCGGAGAAGTTTTCATTTCTTACAGATTGCTTATATTATCCGGAAGAAGTATTGGAGTTAAGTAAATTAGTTGCAATTGCAGAAAAGTTAAAGGGTTCGGAGAAGTATATGATGCTTGCTTTGATTCGCAGAGCAATGATAAGAAAACTTCCGTATTCGAGAATGAATGTGCCTTGGGAACAAATTCAGAAGCTACGAGACGAAGACTACAGCTATATGAAGTATAAACGAAAGAGAGCATATCATAATCAGACATTTGAAAGTCATATACGTGAGAATATTGATGCATATAATGAAGCTATTTTTGATAAAGAAGAATGTAAGGTATATAACTGTGATGCATTCGATATGGTCAAGAAAATAGATTTTGTTGATGTGGTTTATATGGATCCGCCGTATCCATCAACTATGAATAATTATGATGCATTCTATGGTATGTTTGATGAAATGTTTGATAAGAAGAGAAAACATACGGATTATACTCAGAAGACAAGCTTTCTTGATAATATGGATAAGCTGATAAAAAAACTTGTGGGAAAAACACGGTACATAGTGTTGAGTCAAAATACACGTGTTCAACCGGGACCAGATGAGATTGAAGAAATGCTTAAGAAGTATGGAAAAGTTACAATCAAGGAGAAGAAGCATAACTATCAGGTAACAGGTAAAGAAAACAAGAATGCAAGCAAGGAATTGTTATTTATCCTTGAGATGGAGGCATAGATGGGGACAGAAAATATAAAAAAAGCAAAAGAAGAACAACAGTATGATTCGTATTGGAAACTTACTGTCGAATATTCCGATATTCATGGTACGTTGTTCAATAATGTATTGGATTTAATCGTAAAGTTTATTGATAACCATAAATTAACGAGTGTTGATTGTACGGCAGAATTAAATAAAAAGTTACAAGATATTATCAATAAGATAAATCCAAAAGAGGATATGGGCTCTGTAAGAAAATCCATTAATCAATTTATTAAGCTTGGATTTGTTAAACCTGGATACAAGGGATACCACCCGTTAACTAAGAAATTTTTGTTATGTAAAGACAAAAAAGAAAGGGAATTAATTTTTACACAGATTTTTTATGAATGTGGTAGCTTAAATTCCTCGTATACAAACGATTGTACAGATCATAGAGAGGTTAACTTTTTGTTGAAGACATTGGCATATAACGGACAGTTGACTAAAAATGATTTGATGGGATTGATGGTTACAGATGTTGCAAAATATAAAAGAGGATATTTGTTACCGGAAGAATTGGAGCTGCAATATCAGTATGCGTTATCAATAAACTTCGATGAAAATAAGTATAATCAGATTGAATACTTGATTGGTTTTCTGAAGTATATGCCAGAACTCTCATATGAAAACGACATATTGGAATTTGAAGATAATAAATCTGTTGTAGCAGGAACGGATGTTGTAAGCGTAAAGCGCGATCCTATCCTTATGCGTATTTATAGAAAACTCTTATTCGAAGAATCTATGTCTGTTTACGACAGACTTATTTGTTATGCTTGTCACTTACCATGGAAAGGTTTGGTTGCATCACATATTAAACCTCTGGCAACTTGTATTAAACAGCAAAAAATGCAGGAAGCATATGATAAGAATAATGGCTTGCTACTTAGTCCCAATATAGATGCATACTTTGATAAATTTGATATTACTTTTGGTGATGATGGAACAATTATTCTTGGAAAGAATGTTCCACAGGAAATAAAAGATGTCATTAAAGATTATCAGATAGATAAAGATGTTTTGAATGATGAGCGTAAGAAATATTTGCAGTATCATAGGAATATTTTTGATGCGAAAAATATGTAAGGCATTTAACATAAGGTTTAATTCAACTATTGAAAGATAAGTTTTTTACTATGGAGGAAATATGGAAGCACAGATAATAAAAACTTTGGAAGAATATGTAAGGTATGTGGAGAGTATTTCGCCTCAATATTCTTTGTCACGAGGGCAAGAGTATGAACGAGAATTATTGCCGTCGGTATTAAGAAAAGACGCTAATGGGATGAGATTATTTTCGAAAAAGAAATCAAAGCAGTTTATAGATGATTTTAAAATTAATTCGCCGATGTACATAGATAATTCAAATATAAGAAATGAAAGTGAATGGATTGTGTATGCACAACACTTTGGTGTGCCAACATGTTTGTTGGATTTTTCGTATTCACATTTGGTTTCGTTGATGTTTGCAATAGAAAATGCATTTTCGTATGATGCAGGAGATGAGAAAAATTCAGTTGTTTGGTTTTTAAATCCGAATGAACTTAATCTTCTTTCACTGAATAGAACGGATATTGTTAATATATCAGAAGAACTGATTATTGAGAACAATTTTGAATATCCGTTTGTGGTTATGGCAAGAAAAAATAATGAAAGAATAGCGGCTCAAAACGGAGTGTTTGTTTATTTTTTACAGGATAGCGATGCACTGGAAAGGATACCTAATGCTGAAGTTTTTTTGAAGAAAGTGTTAATACCACATGATTCAGCAAAAAACATTCTAAAGACTTTGTATACAATGGGAATGAGATTTAATGATATATACCCTGAATTATCATCAGTATCAAAGGATATAGTACTAAAAAATAATGTTATGGAATTATACAGAATGGAGGAAGAAGATGGAGTATAATTTTACAGTAAAACCTGTTACATTAGATCATACAATAAAGAATATTGTAGATGCTATTGATAAAGGATATGAATTGCAGCAATTGGACACTGAAAGCGCAGATGCTGAACAGCGATTAGATTATAGCGATTGTTTAATTATGAAACCAGACTATCAAAGAGAATATAGATCTACAAATGAGGATGAAAGTTCTCTTATAGAGTCAGTGTTAGTTGGAATTCCAATACCACCAGTATTTTTGTGTTCAAGTAGGTATAAAGGGGTACAAGTGTTAAATGTGGTAGATGGTCAACATAGATTATATGCGTTTTATCGTTTTAGAAAAGGTTTGTTTCCTTTATCAGAATTACCTTTGCTTGGAGAATATAGTGGAAAGTACTTCGGCGAATTACCGATTGAACAACAAGAAATTTTAATTACACATAAATTGCCAGCATATGTATTCCGAAATTTTCCGGGTAAAAACTTTGAGTTGGAAGTTTTTAATAGGTATAACAAAGGTACAAAAGCGTTGACGCAGCAAGAAATAAGAAATGCGGTTTATGCTTCTCCACATAATGAATATATAAGTGCGTTTGTCGAAAAAACGTATAAATCTACAAATGAGGTGCTTAAATCTGTATATAATATTACCAAAGATAGATTTTTAAAGAAAAAAGTTCATGAAGGAATTTTTAGTATTTTGTATGTACTTGAATTTGGAATAAACGTTGATTTTAAAGATTCGACCACTTATGCAAACGAATATATGAGAATAAAATCAGAATTGACAAATAATATGAATGAAGATGAGACGAAAAAAGATTTGGATGAAACTGTTTTAAGATTCTCGGAATTCAATGCTTGGCTGAAAAAATGTACTGAATTTACTCCATATCCTTTGTCAAAAGAGCTATATGGTATATCAAGTAAAAGTTATAAATTTCAAACTTCGATGGCATTGATAATACCAGCGTTATATAGAAAAATATATTTGCAAAAACAGGTTTGTGTTAAATCGTTCGAAGAAGGAGTTAGTATGATGAAAAATGCACTAAGCAATTCGTTTATTGAAGATCCTAATTATACAGCATCATCAACAAACTCTAAAGAAATAATTAAATTGGTTGAAAGGTTTGGAAATGACGAGGAAGTCTAATTAAACTCCCCCATCGCCTCAACATACCCTTGCAAGCCACCATCTCTGGAAGCTAATTTTGCATACAGCCCCGGTTCTTCTCTAGCAAGCCTTGTAAGATACGCAATATCAGAAGGCTCGTTCAGACGAACGGAAGCATTGCATTTTTGACAGTTAAAAGAGATGTGGATATTCTCGCTGAGGCTGACCTCAACGCAGTCGGTTTCAGGGTTATACATTGCAAATACTAATTTAGTCATAAGTAACTCCTTTCAGTTAACGCTATATGCGGTTTATAAGTACAGAGAAGTCGTGGGACGTCCTGAGTAGTCTACCGTGTAAAACAAGTATGCAACATTTGATGTAAGGAATCCCTTATTTTCGGACTTTTCAAGCTATCAAAACGTTAATAAAAATTCTCAAAGAGATAATATTTGCGTTGGCAATGAGCCATGCGATGGAGAATATGAAAAGTCCCACTTGTGCTTGCACAGGAGTGGGACTTTTTGTAATTTACGGCATAGGGCGAAAAGAAACAAGTAAAAAAATTGAAGGTGGAGGATGATTTATGTTTTGGGATAGCGTTGCAGGTGTATACGATATATTTGCAAATATCATAAATAAAAAGACACACACAGGTTTGTGCAGCAAGGTTGGAGAGTTGATTCAGGAAACAGATGAGGTACTTGAATGTGCTTGTGGCACAGGTTTATTAAGTGGAATCATTGCGAAGCGGTGTAAAAGTCTTGTTGCGACAGATTTTTCCCTGAAGATGTTGAAGAAAGCAAGCAAGAAGCACAGGGGATATAATAACATTGAATTTAAAGAAGGTAACATTTTACAGATAGAGTATCCGGATGATAGTTTTGATGTTGTTGTAGCAGCGAATGTAATTCATTTGTTGGATGAGCCATATAAGGCATTAGAAGAACTTAATAGAGTTTGCCGTAAAGGTGGAAAAATAATTATTCCTACATATATGAATAAGAATGACAAAGGTAAAACCAGTAACTTTGCAAATACAGTTGGAAAAGCAGGTGCAGATTTTAAGAGACAGTTTACCTTAGATACTTACAAGAAATTTATAGAAGATGCAGGATATAAAGATGTGGAGTATACACTAATTGAAGGTAAGATTCCATGCGCAGTTGCTGTAATAGTAAAATAGAGAGATGAATTTAAAATTTGCGAATTATTTTTGAATATAAGTGCTGATATTACAAATACAAAAGTGTAGTATTTGTAAATTATTTCAAGGATTGATAATATAAGAATTAAGGTGGTTTTTTATGAAAAAAAAGATGAGATTACTATTAATGGGTTGCATATTGTTATTACCTTTGGTTGGTTGTACGAATGATAGTTCAAGCAAAGAGTCGGATGTAGTAATAACTACGGAAAGTATATCAGAAGAACCACCCCGGGAAACGGAAGAAATTCTGTTAGACAACGAAACAACAGAGGAAACGGAAGAGATAACAATAGAATCTGTTGTGGAAGAGGAACTACCGGCAGCCTTTGACTTTATATTGAATAACATTTATGATTCGTTGCAGCTTGATCCCACAACGGAAGAGATTCGTTGTGTGCATTTTAGTACGGGCATACAAGAGGCCGTGTTATCTAGTGAAACAGCAGAGGAAAGGATGAAAGCAATAGCATATTGTGTTAAGGATGTAAATGAGGATGGAGTGGACGAGCTTCTTATTCTTGATGCCATTTATCCGGAACCGGGCAATGTAAGAATTCTTGATATGTATACCATAGTAGAAGGTACCCCGGTAAGGGTAATAGAAGGATGGGCAAGAAGTAGATACTACTTACTAGATGATGGAATGATATACAATTCTGGTTCTGGAGGTGCAGCTTATTCCATGGAAGAATTATTATCATTTGAGGCAGGAACCTATAAGCTTACATCGAGGGAGTTATATTTTACTTATCCAAAGAATGATGATATGAACGATGTTGCATTTTATTATAGTGCAGATGGAGTCTATGACGTGTCGGTAGCCACGGAAATCTCTGCAGATGATTTTCAGGCGTTTTATAATGATTGTGAGAGTAAAATAGTAATATTTGAAGCTAAGACATTTGATTTATTCAAATAAAGTTAAAACAGAAGTTTGGATGGAACGAAGCTTTCAGACTCCTGGCGAGAGTGAAAGCACACGAATTTGAAGTGTGCACCCGACCAAGGACAATTAACCTAACAGGTGGAAATCCTGTCTGATAAATCCATTAAGATACATATTGTCAAAATTTATTTGGAGGTAATCAAAATGGAGCAACAAAAGATAGGTACGTTAATTTTAACAAAAGAAAAGAAAAAGGAATTACACAACAGCAGTTGGCAGATATGCTTGGAGTTACCAATAAAGCTGTGTCAAAATGGGAAAATGGAAAAAGTATGCCTGATATAGGGATTATACCAGAGTTATGTAATTTGCCAAATGTACTTTCAGAGTTTGTAATTATTGCTAATTTTTTGGAAACAAATACATTTCAAAGTGGTATTTTAAATGGTGTGTTTGCAGGTTTACAGTTAAGTGGGACGTGTTTTTTGGTTGCAGGTGTTGTAGGTCTAATCTACAGTATAAGGACAAATAAATAAAACATTTCATGCCAATGCGAAGTTCGACGGTTTAAGTTGTTTTTAGCAGATACCGGCTTGCTGACTACACTGATTTTCAAAGACAAAGATTTTACGTTTGCAGTCGGTGCTTCTCCATATAATGAGAAAGTAATACAGCAGGTAAGGGATATACATTTTAAAGACGCACTAAGTAATATTGAAGAATTTTTAGGGGGAAATAGATGAAAAAATATATTGCAAACATAATCACAAGTTGCCGTATTTTGTGCAGTATTATAATGATGTTCTTTCCTATGTTTTCAGTTATGTTTTATATTATGTATTTGCTCTGTGGATTGACTGATATGATTGATGGCACTATTGCAAGAAAAACAAATACTGCTAGCAAGTTTGGAGCAAAATTGGACACCGTTGCGGATTTTGTATTTATAGTGGTGTCTTTGGTAAAAATACTGCCAGTATTGACTATTCAAAGCTGGCTATGGCTATGGATTATTGTCATAGCAATCATTAAAATTAGTAACGTTATATCGGGAGTTATTTTCAGGAAAAAATTTATAGTTGAACATACTATTATGAATAAAATAACGGGATTGTTATTATTTTTGTTGCCCCTAACACTTAATTTTATTGAATTAAAATATAGTGCTATTGTATTATGCTTCGTAGCAACATTTTCGGCAATTCAAGAAGGGCATTTTATTAGAATGGGAAAGGAAATTGTTTAGTAAGACAGTTCCTGTTTTATAGAGAATGCGGAAACTTTCGTATTACAAAAAATTCGAAAGCTTGAAAGAATTTGTACAACTAACAAAATATTAAAAAAGCTATTGACTCCTACGTTGCGTAATAGTTTAGAGTATACTTATCGAGAGGAGGGAAAAGCCAATGATGACAGTAAATGAAGTAAGCAAATTGACAGGAGTGAGTATACGCACTCTGCAGTATTATGATACCATAGGACTCTTGCCTCCGACTGAATATACAGAGGCAGGATATCGACTGTATGACGATACGGCAATGGAAAGGTTGCAACAAATTCTGCTGTTTAAAGAGCTTGAATTCCCATTAAAGGAAATTAAGACGATAATTGATGCCCCCAATTTTGATAGAAGCAAAGCGATGGAGCAACAAATTGAGTTGCTTACTATGAAAAAAGAGCATCTTGAAAGTCTTATTAATTTCGCTCGTAAATTAAAAACGGCAGGAGTGAAAAAAATGGATTTTAAAGTATTTGATACAACGAGAATGGATGAGTATGCCAGAAAGGCAAAAGAGCAATGGGGACAGACTTCAGAATATAAGGAATATGAAGAAAATGCAAACAATCAGTCTCCAGACACACAAAAAATGGCTTGGAAAAACCTCATGCTTATATTTGTAGAGTTTGGAAAAATGAAAGATAGGGAACCAGAGCATTCGGAAGTACAGTTTGAAGTTAAGAAGCTGCAAGACTATATTTCGGAACATTTTTATAAATGCTCTAATGAGGTTTTAAAGGGACTTGGTGCAATGTATGCTTCTGGTGGAGAATTTACTGAAAATATCGATAAAGCTGCAGGAAGTGGAACCGCTATATTTGTGGCAAAGGCAATAGAGATTTATTGTAGTTAATATAGGTAATTAAGATTGTCAGTCTCCCTGTTAGGGAACAGAAAATTCTTTTGGCTACAATCAATTGCAGCGTAAACGAAAAAGCAGTCTTGAAATATAGAAAAACTGCCCGTTCGTTTGCGCTGCGTTTGATTTTGCCAAAGTGAACAAAGTAAGCGTCTGTGTAGCC
>X314_Red_Deer__coassemble_143_pt1 | contig 13396 bp, 11 predicted proteins | sample X314_Red_Deer__metabat2_high_PE_002 | metagenome-assembled genome bin X314_Red_Deer
TTATAGGAAAAACCTTGTCTCGCTAATGCGTGAAAGCTATTTCCATAAAGTAAAAACGCTCCGAGAGGATGCGCATAATGCGAGAGTTACTTAGTAGGGAAGTTTCAGAAAAAGAAAGGAAAAACAAATGGAAAAATTATTATTTACTTCAGAATCCGTTACAGAAGGACATCCTGACAAGTTATGTGATGCAATTTCAGACGCGATTTTAGATGCGTGCATGGAACAGGATCCAATGAGCCGTGTAGCCTGCGAAGCTGCAAGCTGTACAGGATTTGTTTTGGTAACAGGCGAAATTACAACAAAAGCACAGTTAGACATTCCAACGATTGTTCGTAATACAGTAAATGAGATTGGTTATAATGATGCAAAAACAGGTTTTGATGGACATACCTGTGCAGTTATGGTTGCATTAGACCAGCAGTCACCGGATATTGCAATGGGCGTTGATAAAGCTTTAGAAGCAAGAGAAGGCGAATTAAAGGATGAGTTAGATACAGGTGCAGGTGATCAGGGTATGATGTTTGGTTATGCCACAAATGAGACACCGGAATTAATGCCATATCCAATTTCTTTAGCGCACAAGCTGGCATTACAGTTAACAAAGGTTCGTAAAGACGGAACATTAACCTATTTAAGACCGGATGGAAAAACACAGGTATCTGTAGAATATGATGAAAATGGTGCACCTAAGAGATTAGAGGCAGTTGTATTATCTACACAGCATGATGAAGATGTAACACAGGAGCAGATTCATGAAGATATCAAAAAGTATGTATTTGAACCAATTCTTCCGGCTGAGTTAGTAGATGCAGATACAAAGTTCTTTATCAATCCAACAGGTCGTTTTGTAATTGGTGGACCTCACGGAGATGCAGGTTTGACAGGACGTAAGATTATCGTAGATACCTACGGTGGATATGCCCGTCACGGCGGCGGTGCTTTTTCCGGAAAAGACTGTACGAAGGTTGACCGTTCCGCAGCATATGCAGCACGTTATGTAGCAAAGAACATCGTTGCAGCAGGACTTGCTTCCAAATGTGAAATCCAGTTATCTTATGCAATTGGTGTTGCACAGCCAACATCTATTATGATTGATACATTTGGAACAGGTAAATTATCTGATGAAAAATTAGTGGAAATCGTTCGTGAGAATTTTGATCTTCGTCCTGCAGGAATCATTAAGATGCTTGACTTAAGAAGACCAATCTACCGTGGAACAGCGGCATACGGACATTTTGGACGTACAGACTTAGAACTTCCTTGGGAATCAACAGATAAGGCGGAAGCATTAAAGAAATATTTATAGTCAGTTTGTTAATTTATGAAAAGTTTAGATTATTTTACACAAAAGAAATAGGTTTTTGTATTTTACAATGATATAATAGGTCATAGGCTCAGCTCCTATGACCTTTTTTCTATAGGAAATACATTGTTGCGTTAAAGTGCGAAAACGACGATTCTTATAGAGTAAAAATGCTCAGCGAGGATGCGCATAATGTGCGAATGGTAGATGTCACTGCGTAATCACGCGTTAGCGCGAGAAGCTTGCAAGCGAGATTCTTTTTTTGAGGTTAACATATGAAGTTTAGAAATAAAATTTTGATTTCGTTTTGTATTATTATTTTTGTACCGATCTTTTTGGCAGTTGTTGTACTGCTTGGTTTTCATCAGATGCAGAATCGGGCAATTAAAGAAGTATATGGTGTGGAGAATGTGGGATATGAGTACTTATCCAACTCAGTACAGCTTTTAAACCGTTTTACCAAGGATATTTACCAGGAACTTTTAGTGGAGTCCGAACAGTCACCGGAGCGTTTAGAAGAGCGTGCGTATTTAGATGAAATAAATGCACAGCTTGAAAAGAAGTCTTCTTATCTGGTTTTAAGAAAGGGGCACGAGCTGGTTTATATTGGTGAAAGCGCAAATCCGTCGGTTTTGACGAATCTTCCCGATTATGGAAATGAGGAGATGGATTCTACGTCGGGGACATATATGGATGGTGAGGAGCAGAATCTCATTAAACAGATTGACTTTGTTTATCGGGATGGTTCTGAGGGAAGTCTTTTTATTGTAACAAGGTTAGAAGAGATGCTTCCGGAAATGAAGCGATTACTGATAGATGTGCTGATTTCGATTGTTATGATTCTTGTACTTACTGCATGTATGTTAAGTATTTGGATTTATTCGAGTATGATGAATCCGATTAAGAAATTGCAGGAGGCGGCACAAAATATTAAAGAAGGTAATCTCGATTTTGAGATAGAGGCAGAGGGAATGGATGAAATTGGAGAACTCTGTCGAAGTTTTGAGGAAATGAGGCAACGTCTGAAAGAAAATGCGGAAGAAAAGATTTCTTCCGAGAAAGAAAATAAGGCACTAATCAGTAATATTGCCCATGATCTAAAAACCCCTATTACTGCTATTAAAGGATATTCTGAGGGGATTCTGGATGGTGTTGCAGATGCGCCGGAGAAAAGAGAAAAATATCTGCGTACCATTTATAATAAGGCTGTGGAAATGGATACACTGATTAATGAACTGACCCTATATTCAAAGATTGACACAAACCGTATTCCTTATAATTTTGCAAAATTAAATGTGGCAGATTATTTTAATGACTGCATAGAAGAAATTGGAATTGATTTAGAAGCCAAAAATGTTGGGCTTGCCTTTTTTAATTACACAGAGGAGAATGTTCTGATTATCGCAGATCCGGAACAGTTGCGCAGAGTAATTAATAACATTATTGGAAATTCTGTGAAATATCTGGATAAGCAGAAAGGTTTGATTAATATTCGTATTAAGGACGTTGGTGATTTCATTCAGGTTGAAATTGAAGATAACGGACGGGGAATTTCAGCAAGAGATTTACCATATATTTTTGATAGGTTTTATCGCGCAGATGCTTCCAGAAATTCAGCAACGGGAGGAAGCGGTATCGGACTATCCATTGTGAAAAAAATTATTGAAGATCATGGAGGAAAAATCTGGGCGACCAGTAAGGAATCCATTGGAACAGTGATGTATTTTGTAATAAGAAAATATCAGGAGGTGCCAAATGAGCAGAGTATTGATTATTGAGGATGAAGAAGCAATTGCAGATTTAGAGAAGGATTATCTTGAACTGAGTGGATTTGACGTTGAAATAGAAAATAACGGAACCGTTGGACTTGCCAGAGCATTGGCGGAGGAATTTGATATGTTTATTCTGGATTTGATGCTTCCGGGGATTGACGGATTTGAAATTTGTAAAAGAATCCGGGAAGATAAAAATACACCAATCTTAATGGTATCCGCCAAAAAAGACGATATTGATAAAATCCGCGGGTTGGGTCTTGGAGCAGATGATTATATCACAAAGCCATTCTCTCCAAGTGAGTTAGTGGCGCGTGTGAAAGCACATCTCGCACGTTATGAGCGCTTGATTGGAAGTAATGAGCCAAAGAATGATGTGATTGAAATTCGCGGCATCCGCATTGATAAAACAGCCCGTCGTGTCTGGATAAACGAGGAAGAAAAACAGTTTACAACCAAGGAATTTGACTTACTTACATTCCTTGCGGAGAATCCAAACCATGTATTTACCAAGGAAGAACTTTTCCGTGAAATCTGGGATATGGAATCTATCGGAGACATTGCAACAGTTACTGTGCATATTAAGAAGATTCGTGAAAAAATCGAGCTTAATACCAATAAGCCTCAATATATCGAAACGATTTGGGGCGTTGGCTACCGCTTTAAGATGTAAGCAAATTCTTTTTCTGACAATGAATAAGTGATACAATAGGAGTTGTTTTTGGTATGAGACTTAATTAAAAAATAATTTCAGGGAAGGAAGAACATGGAAAACGGATATAAGAAAATGAGACAAAAAGCTCTGCTTAAGATTGTAGCAGCAATTATTGGCGCAGCCCTTGTAATTTTAGTGGCGGTGAACACCTATGAAGAACAGGAGGCATGGGTTACAATTTTTATAGTCGCTTTATGGCTTAGTTTCGCATTAGTTTATTTTACATCAGGTGTGAATACATTGCGTCATGGAATGAAGCAGGCAAATTTGTACATAGAGAATTCAAGATTTTCAAAGCAGCAGTTGGAAGAGGAATATGATAATGCAGAGGATTTTGGAAGTGTTCGTGTCGGTGGAATGCATGTATTTGCAAATGCTTCGAATGGATTTTATATTATACCGATTGCTGAGATTGAAAAAATTTATGTTACCCATGAGGGACACAATCCTCTTAAGGGAAAACGTGGCTATTATTACCTGCGTATCAACGCACAGAACATAGAAAAAAGAATTAAAATCTATTATGTTAGTAGACGGCGGGTGGAAGCTGCAAAGGAATGTATTGAGAGCAGATTCTGACTTGACAACCCATTTTTTTTATATTATTATCAGAAAAAATGAAATCAGCGATGAAAAGAGATAGTAGTCATTACAAGGATTGCAGAGAGAAGCCGTTTGGTGCGAGGCTTTATCGGAAGAATGATGAACCAGTCTTGGAGCTGTATACCGACCGGAGATGTTTGGAAGGCTATACTGGGAGCGCCCATTACAGCGCAGGAGTATTTGTTGCGAGAAAGCATTTTGTGCAGAAGTATTTTCTGCGGTAGCAGGCAGCTGGGGAAGAATACAGACATCAGAGAAACAAGTACTTGTTGAGGTTCATGCTGTGAAGTATGAGCGAACGAAGGTGGTAACACGAAGCGACAGCTCTCGTCCTTAATACAATTAAGGAACGAGGGCTTTTTTGATTTTTTCGAATTAAAAATGCTCCGAAAGGAGGCGCAGCTTGTGGAAAGAAAGATAATTGCTTCGCAATCTACATTGGACAAGCGGTTAAAACCGCTGACGGGTTTGCAAGCAAACTCTTTTATGCTAAACATACTATATGAAGATGAAGCGATTCTCGTCTGCATCAAAGAAGCAGGTGTTGCGACACAGACAAAGCAGATGGGGCAGAAGGATATGGAAAGTATTCTGAAAAACTATCGTGTTAGTAAGGGTGAACCGCCCTATGTTGGAATTGTGCACCGCTTAGACCAGCCGGTTTCCGGTGTGATGGTATTTGCCAAAACAAAAGAAGCGGCGGCAGACTTAAGTAAGCAGATTACCACAAAAGCGGCAGATAAATTTTATTATGCTCTAACAGATGGAGTGCCCGAAACGAAACATTCCTTAAAGGCAGGATGCGGCACGTTGGAAGATTATCTGCTTCGTGATGGAAAAGCGAATATTTCCAAGGTGGTTACAAAGGGCACTGAGGGAGCAAAGCGCGCAGAGCTTTCTTATGAAGTTTTATCCCAGAATGGAAGTCGAGCAATTGTACGAATCAAGCTGGAAACAGGTCGTCATCACCAGATTCGGGTGCAGATGGCAAATGCAGGTTGTCCGCTGGTGGGAGACAAAAAATACAATTTTAAAGAAAACATGAAAAACAGCTACGGAACATTATCTCTTTGTTCCTATAAGATAGCTTTTAAACATCCGGTAACAAAAAAGAAAATGGAATTTGAAATTCCGAATCCATTTTCGTTATAGATAAATAAAAAAGAAGAAAAAAGGAGACAATTATCATGGCAAAGGACAAGAAATTAGTAGAAGCCATTACATCTATGGATGTAGATTTCGCGCAGTGGTATACTGACGTTGTAAAAAAAGCTGAATTAATCGATTACTCATCTGTAAAAGGATGTATGATTATTAAACCGGCAGGATATGCAATCTGGGAAAATATCCAAAATGAATTAGACCGCAGATTCAAAGAAACAGGTGTACAGAACGTATATATGCCAATGTTTATTCCGGAAAGTCTTTTACAGGTAGAGAAAGACCACGTAGAAGGTTTTGCGCCGGAAGTTGCATGGGTAACACATGGTGGATTAAATCCATTACAGGAACGTCTTTGTGTAAGACCTACTTCTGAAACATTATTCTGTGATTTTTACAAAAATGATATCCAGTCCTACAGAGATCTTCCAAAGGTATATAACCAGTGGTGTTCTGTTGTAAGATGGGAAAAAGAAACACGTCCATTCTTGCGTTCCAGAGAGTTCTTATGGCAGGAAGGACATACTGCACATGCAACAGCAGAAGAAGCAGAAGAAAGAACCGTACAGATGTTAAATCTTTATGCAGATTTCTGTGAAGATTTCCTTGCAATGCCGGTAGTGCGTGGTAAAAAAACAGAAAAAGAAAAATTCGCAGGTGCAGAAGCTACTTATACTATCGAAGCATTAATGCACGATGGAAAGGCATTACAGTCCGGTACAAGTCATAACTTTGGAACCGGATTTGCAGAGGCGTTTGGTATTCAGTATACAGATAAAGAAAATAAATTACAGCACGTACATCAGACTTCATGGGGAATGACAACACGATTAATCGGAGCAATTATTATGGTACATGGTGATGATTCCGGTCTTGTATTACCACCAAAAGTAGCACCAATTCAGGCAATGGTAATTCCAATCATGCAGCATAAGGAAGGTGTCTTAGATAAAGCAAACGAAGTGTGCGAGCGTCTTGGAAAAGTATGCCGTGCAAAATTAGACGATACCGATAAGAGCCCGGGATGGAAATTCTCTGAACAGGAAATGCGTGGAATTCCGGTTCGTATCGAGCTTGGACCAAAGGATATCGAAGCCGGAAAATGTGTGGTAGTCCGTCGTGATACAAGAGAAAAGATTGAGGTTGCTTTAGATGAAGTGGATGTAAAAGTACCGGAAATCTTAGAGACGATTCAGAGGGAAATGTTAGAGCGCGCAAAAGCACATCGTGATGCTCACATCTGGGATGCACACAACTATGATGAATTAACAGATATCGCAGAAAATAAACCAGGCTTTATCCGCGCTATGTGGTGTGAAGATCAGGCTTGTGAAGATAAGATAAAAGAAGATTTAGCAGTAACTTCACGTTGTATGCCATTTAATGACCAGGAACAGATTTCAGATGTATGTGTATGCTGTGGAAAACCGGCGCACAAGCTTGTATACTGGGGAAAGGCATACTAAGAGAGAAAAAGCATAGAAGATACTGTGAGATATGCAGCAGAGGAAGCGTAGAAGGCACTGAGAAGTAATTAGAAAAACTTTGAGGACGGGTGTTCGTGTTATGAAAATAATATTACCGGAAAAAGTTAATTTCATAATCAATACATTAATGGAGCATGGGTTCGATGCATACGCCGTAGGCGGGTGTGTGCGGGACACCATGCTTTCCCGCGTTCCACAGGATTGGGATATTACAACAGATGCCAAACCGGAACAGGTGAAAGCACTGTTTCGCCATACGATAGACACCGGAATCCAGCATGGCACGGTGACGGTTATGATAGAGCGTGAAGGTTTTGAAGTAACCACCTACCGGATTGATGGTGAATATGAAGATGCCCGTCACCCGAAAGAGGTTCAGTTTACCTCCAACTTGTTAGAAGACTTGAAACGCCGGGATTTTACCATTAATGCAATGGCATACAATGAAAAAGTCGGTCTGGTAGATGCCTTTGACGGAATTGGCGATTTGGACAAAGGAATTATCCGATGTGTGGGTGTGGCAGAGGAACGATTTTCAGAGGATGCTTTGCGTATGCTTCGGGCAGTGCGGTTTGCAGCACAGCTTGGTTTTTCGATTGAAGAGAATACAAAAGCTGCAATCCAAAAACTTGCAGGAAATATTGCAAAGGTCAGCGCAGAACGTATTCAGGTAGAGCTGGTGAAGCTTCTTATATCAAAGCATCCTGAAGAAATTCGCACCGCCTATGAAACAGGTCTTACGAAGGTGTTTTTCCCGGAATTTGATAAAATGATGGAAACGCCACAGAACCATCCACATCATTGCTACAATGTAGGAGAACACACGATTGAGGCATTAAAAAATATTGAAGCAGACAAGGTATTGCGGCTTACCATGCTTTTACATGATGTGGCAAAGCCTGTTTGTGTTACCACAGATGAGAAAGGTATTCATCATTTCCACGGTCATGAAAAAGAAGGAAGTCAGATGGCAAGAAAAATTTTGCGCCGACTGAAATTTGATAATGCCACAACGGATCAGGTATGTAAATTGGTGCAGTGCCATGATGACAGACCGCCATTAAATGAGCGGGCCATAAGACGTGCTATGAATCGCAATGGAATGGAACAGTATCCGGCATTGTTTGCGGTCAAGCGTGCCGACATCCTTGCACAAAGCGTGACAAAGCGGGAAGAAAAGCTGGAATATTTAGCCGAATATCAGAAAATGTATCAGCAGATTTTAGAAAAGCAGCAGTGTATTACGATAAAACAGCTTGCCGTAACGGGTACGGATTTGATTGAAGCGGGCATGAATCCCGGAAAAGAAATCGGTGAAATGTTAAAACAGTTACTTGAAATTGTTTTAGAAAACCCGGCAGAAAATACTAAAGAGAAATTAATTTCACATATTCATAAATTAAGAACCCCTCACATATGATAAAGAGACGCGGCAGATAAAGCCGGATTGCCTACAATTTTGGGCAGACGAAAGTGCCGTAGACTTGTCAGATGGAGGGGTTTTTTGTGTATAATCGGCCGGAACAGATATTAGAACAGTATGAATTAAATGTAAAAGCAGTTTCCAGAGGAAGAGACTGCTATCTTATCGATACAGATCTTGGTGTAAAGGCATTGTGTGAGTACAGGGGCTCAAAGGAGCGTGCAGGCTTTTTGAAAGAAATGCTGGATTTTTTACAGGACAGGAAGCTGTTGGTTGAGAATATTGTGCATACAAAGGAAGGTGAACCTCTGGTGGTAGATGATGATGGTACAAAACAAATTCTGATTGAAACTTTTTCAGGGGCAGAATGTGATGCAAAAAACAGGGATGACATGCTTTTTGCCTTAAAAACATTAGCAGGTTTACATAATGCTTCAAATGAATTTCAGGGAGAAGTACCGGAATTTGTAAAAATGGGAAAGGATTCGTTACTGCTATTATATGAAAAACATAATCGGGAACTGCGTCAGGTGCGCAATTACATTCGTTCCCGAAGAAAGAAAAATGAATTTGAGGAGATGTTTGGAAAGCACTATGAACGCTTTATGAAAAAGGCATCCGATGTGACGGATTTGCTTGGAAAAATGGAATTAGAAAAGGTTGATGTTGGTTTTTGTCATGGAGATTTTAATCAGCATAATGTTATTTTTTCCAGACAGGGAATTGCGATTGTAGGGTTTGAGCATTTTTCTTATAACATGCAGATTAGTGATCTGGCGAATTTTATGAGGAAAATGATGGAAAAAAATAATTGGAATACCGGTCTTGGGATGGATTTGATACAAGCGTATCATACAGAGCGTAAATTAAGTGATATTGAGTTGAAATACTTATATTTATATCTGGCTTATCCTGAAAAATTTTGGAAAATTGCCAACCGTTATAATAATTCCCACAAGGCATGGCTGTCGGGGCGCAATATTGAGAAGTTAGAAAAAGTAATTGCCCAGGAGCAAGAGCGGGAACAGTTTCTAGAAATGCTATTTCATTTTGTGAAATAATCATGTATACTTAAAGTGATTGACGCAAAGGATGAGGTGAGATTTTTGAGAAGAACGAAAGGATTATTTGGGTTATTGCTTTTAACAGCGGTGATTTTTACCGGCTGTGGTTCAGATAAGGGTGGAACAGTTATTACCGGAGAACACTTTTATCAGCCGGAAACAGAGGAAGAAAAAACTTGGGAAGAAGCAACGGAAAATGGAGAACTGACAGGAACAGAAATTTCCGGCGGGACACAAAGCATAGAAGTGGAATCGAACATTGGCGCTGATTTATACATGATTATCAGCAATGATATGACGATGGAACACATGATTTTAGAGCAACTTGCCTCAGGCAGACAGTATATGTATTACTATTCTCTGACAACGCGTTTTTTAGATAAGTACGGAGACAATACAACGGTATCGGAGTTTGAGCCGGGCAGAATTGTGAATGTCGGAGAAAAAGATGGCGAAGGAAAGCTGATGGAACTAAAGATTTCTGACAGTGTGTGGGAATATGAAGATATTACACGCTATTCAGTGGATGAAGAACGGGGCATTTTTAAAATTGCTGACGTGAACTATTCTTATGATGATGATGTATATGTTGTTTCTGATGGGGAAAAAATAAAACTTTCCGCGCTGACAGAAATGGATGAGCTAAGAGTTGTGGGAGTGGGGAAAGAGATTCTTTCTGTGGCTGTAACCACCGGACATGGTGAACTTGCAATGGAAAATACAGCAATTTTTGAAGGCAGCTATGTACAGATTGGCAGTGAGATATTTGCTGAAGTTACTTCTAACATGGAGTTGGAACTTCAAGAGGGAACTTATCTTGTGACAGTAGCAAATAAAGGATACGGCGGTAGCAAGGAAGTGACGATTGAACGAGGCAAGACCACAACCTTAAATCTGGATGAATTAAAAGGAGAAGGACCGAAGAAAGGAAAAATCCTTTTTGCAGTGGACACCGAGGATGCAGAGCTTTGGATTGACGGTGAAAAGAAGGATTATAGCGAGCCAATTGAAATACAGTATGGAATTCATACAATTAAAGTTGCAGCTGCGGGATATGATGATTATAAAAAGAAATTATTTGTAAATTCGCAAGAGGCAACCATTTTGGTAGAAATGACAGGAGGTTCAGGTACCACAACTGCAAGCAGTGAAGCAAGCAGCGAGACAGAGAGTGAAGCAAATACTGAAACAGGCAGCACGGTTGCGGATAGCAGTGGTACGGCAGATCCGGGAAGTCTTGCGGGCAGTTTGGCAGGCAGCTCAGCAGGAAGCGGTGGTACTGCAGCAAACACCGGAAGTACAAACTCAGGCAGTGCAACGGATTCGGCAGCTTCGGTTAACAATACTTTGGACGATACCGTTTCAAGTGCAGTAACAGACAGCATTACCGATGCTTTAACAGGAAGTACTGATTCAGATTATTTAAGTACGTTATCTGAACTGTTAAAGGCTTTATCAGATTAAAGAAAAGGATAGAATTATACCATATTTTAGTTAATAGTACTTGAAAATAAATAGATTCGAAGCTAATATATTAGATAGGAAAAATCAGGGAGGAAAAGGAAATGGGATACAGAGAGACCTATGAAGAGTGGTTAAACAACCCTTATTTCGATGAGGCAACAAAAGAGGAATTAAAGAGCATTGCCTCTGATGAGAAGGAAATTGAAGAACGCTTTTATATGGACTTGGAATTTGGTACAGCCGGACTTCGAGGTGTTATCGGAGCAGGAACAAACCGTATGAACGTTTACACCGTAAGAAAGGCAACACAAGGACTTGCAAATTATATCTGCAATGTAAATGGACAGAGTAAAGGAGTTGCAATTGCATACGATTCCAGAAGAATGTCCCCGGAGTTTGCTGATGTAGCTGCATTATGTCTTGCAGCAAATGGCATCAAAGCATATGTGTTTGAGTCTTTAAGACCAACACCGGAATTATCTTATGCAGTTCGTAAATTAGGATGTATTGCCGGTATTAACATTACCGCAAGTCACAATCCGCCGGAATATAACGGATACAAGGTATATTGGGAAGATGGTGCACAGATTACACCACCACACGATATCGGAATTATGGATGAAGTTAAGAAAGTAACTGATTATGCAACCGTTAAGACAATGGCTAAAGATGCAGCAGTAAATGCAGGACTTTATCAGGTAATCGGTGCAGATATTGATGACCCATATATCGAAGAGTTGAAGAAATTAGTACTTCATCAGGACTGCATTGACAAAGTCGGAAGCGAGATGAAGATTGTATACACACCGCTTCATGGAACAGGAAATATTCCGGTTCGCCGTGTGTTAAAAGAGCTTGGTTTTACAAACGTTTATGTAGTACCTGAACAGGAGCTTCCTGACGGAGAATTCCCTACAGTAAGTTATCCAAATCCGGAAGCAGAAGAAGCGTTTGAATTAGGACTTGCTCTTGGCAAAAAAGTAGACGCAGACTTAATTCTTGCAACAGACCCGGATGCAGACCGTCTTGGTGTGTATGTAAAAGATTCTAAGACAGGAGAATATCACAGCTTAACAGGTAATATGTCAGGCTGTCTTATCGGCGATTACATCATCGGACAGAAGAAAGAAATCGAAGGTAGCCTTCCGGCAGATGGTGCATTTATCCGATCTATCGTGTCTACAAATATGGCAGATGCAATTGCCAAATACTACGGAATTGAATTAATCGAAGTATTAACAGGCTTTAAGTTTATCGGACAGAAAATTTTAGAATTCGAAAATACAGGAAAAGGAACATATCTGTTTGGTATGGAAGAAAGCTACGGCTGTCTGACTGGAACATATGCCCGTGATAAGGATGCTATCGTGGCTTCTATGGCTCTTTGTGAAGCAGCAGCTTATTATAAGACAAAGAACATGACACTGTGGGATGCAATGCTTGCAATGTATGACCGTTACGGTTACTATAAGGATGATGTGACAGCTATTACCTTAAAGGGAATCGAAGGACTTGCAAAGATTCAGGAAATCTTATCAACACTTCGTGAGAATGCACCAACAGAAATCGGCGGCTATAAAGTAACAACAGTACGTGACTACAAGAAGGACACAATCACAGATGTTGCAACGGGTGCAGTAAAACCTACAGGTTTGCCATCTTCGAACGTATTGTATTACGAAATGACAGATGATGCATGGGTATGCGTAAGACCTTCCGGTACAGAACCTAAGGTGAAGTTCTACTTAGGTGTGAAAGGAACATCATTAGAAGATGCAGATGCAAAATCAAAGGCTTTATCAGAGGCAGTTTTGGCAATGATTCAGAAGATGATGTAAAAAAAGCCGAAAAACCCTTAAAATATGGGAAAATTTCTTGACAAAGCAATAGAAAACAAGTATAAATATGGATGTAGGTTCTTGAATAGAAAACCACAGAATATTTTTTATATGTAAAATCCAGAGGAGGAATTTTTAACATGAACAAAGCAGAGTTAGTAGCAGCTATGGCTGAAAAAACAGAATTAAGCAAAAAAGACGCAGAAGCAGCTTTAAAAGCTTTTACAGAAGTAGTTGCTGAAGAGTTAAAAAAAGGTGAGAAAATCCAGTTAGTTGGATTCGGAACATTCGAAGTTTCTGAAAGAGCAGAAAGAACAGGAAGAAACCCACAGAGTGGTGCTGAAATGGTTATTCCAGCTTCTAAAGCTCCAAAATTCAAAGCTGGTAAAGCTTTAAAAGATATGGTTAATGCATAATTGCCAGATATAAGAATGTTTTTAAGCGGATTCGGTTACTGAATCCGCTTTTCGTTATGTTATAAGAAAGTGCTCACACGTAGTGTACGTCGGATGAAAACGCAAAGCGTTTTCGGAAGCGTCGCGCGGCGACGCTTTTTTACTCTA
>X314_Red_Deer__coassemble_146_pt1 | contig 13288 bp, 15 predicted proteins | sample X314_Red_Deer__metabat2_high_PE_002 | metagenome-assembled genome bin X314_Red_Deer
CTTGTGCGAGCTTTTATATTAGGGATTTCTCCGAAAGGAGAAATTTCCTAATATATCAAATAAAAAAGTAGCCATTTGGTCTCGCACTTTATTTTTAGCATCGAAACTACTAACCCCGTTATAATCTTTAAATATATAAGCGTTATTACCAATATCATTTCTAAGATTTTTTATTGATGATAATTTTATTAAAGCGTCCTTTAATTTCGCCGTAGTCAATTTTGATTTCACTTCAATAACTCCAACAACACATTCAACAGGAAAAAAGCGTTGTTCACCATTTTCGATTACAGGAGTATGTTCTTTATCGTATATGATAATATCGCATTGAGTACTAATGTTGTTCGCAGCTGTAATAACAAAACCACTGCCAATCGCCAATCTCGTTGGTAAAAAAGGCGCTAAAAATTCTCTAATTATTTTCTCGCGATACATACCAAACTCTCCAGGATGAATTAATGTCCCATCTTTGTTTACAAATATTTGTCTTGAAAGTTTTACATAATCATCTTTGAATTGTTCTATTTTAGATTTTATAAGTTTATCAAAAATATCATTCATATGTTCCTCCATTCGCTTCGTATAATTCAAATCTTCTGTTGCTTTCAATCTCTCCGTAAGACTGGAAGTTTTCATTTTCTTGCATATCGAGGACCTTCCTCACCAATCTCTCCAGTAGGGAGGAATCCGCACTTTTGAAGCACCCGTATTGATGCAAGATTGTCGGCTTCTGCCTCTGCCTCCACGCAGCATACTTTATGCTGCTGCAACACCCACTCGACAACAGCATTGACCGCATCGGTTGCATAGCCCTGCCCCTGATATTCTTCCGAAATACCATAACCAATCTCCGTTGAACCATTAGGAGAAATGCCCTTAAAACAGCATTCTCCAATGTGGGTCCCATCCTTTCTCTCAATCATCCAAATAGCATAATAGTGCCATTCTTCTGGATGCATAAGGCAACCGTCAAGCATTTCCTGATAGGCAGTTTTCAAAATGTCGTTTGTCTGACTTGATATAAAATCTTCCATTGCTTTTTTTGAAGCTGGGTAGATGTGTAGCCGTTCCGTTTCTATCATATATACCTCCATGAATTCCGATTTCTCAACACCACGACAAATTCAAAGTTCACTTTCTCTCATCTGTTACTATATGCTCTATTCCGAAATGTTCTTTACTAAGATAATCTTTCATAAAACTTGGAAATGCTTTATACTTATCTAATTCCTTAATTGGTAGCCAATGCATTTCTTCTTTCACTCCGCAAGTTGTACTATTGCTATGAAGTTCTTGAGTCCCTCTTGGCTTCATTAAAAAGTAGAAACATATTTCATGACAGTTTAACCCTTTCAACATGCCGTTATTTTCATCAAAGAAATTTTCATGAATAACAGCTAACCGTTCTATTTCATAATGTACTCCTGTTTCTTCATATACCTCTCGAAGTACTGCATTTTCCGCTGTTTCTCCCATGTGCACGCCACCACCTATGGAATAAAAATAATCTTCATTCTCATTTCCGGCAAATAACACACAATCATTTTCAACAATAATAGCTGCCGCACGATATCTGAACCAATTATTTTCCTTCGTAAATCCACAATCATACATAATTAACACCTCACAATCTATAATCCACAGAAACACCGTAGAATTCAAATTTTCTGTTCCCTATAAAATTAATCTATTGGGATTCACCAAATCGCCAAACAACAATTTGTACTTCCATTATAATATCATCAACTTAATTTGCAAACTATGCAAATAATACTCCTGTAAAAAACTCCTTAGCACTTGCAAAGAATGCTGCCACAATATCCCAAGCACCCATCAATAAATAACTGATTACAAGTATAGCAACAGCAATTCCGAGGTTATTCCACTGCTGTAATACAAGGGCAATAATCGCACATAGCATAATAACAAGATTGAATAACGTAGCTGCCAAACCATAGATTCTTGAAAAAATGGTCACGGCATAAAACAAAACTGTCATAACTAGAATCATAGGTATAGCAATTATTTTTCCCAATACTTTCACCGCAAACATAATCAGATTCTCCCTTCCTTCTTCTCATTCTGGACCTTGTAAGATATTAGATCCAATACATACTTTGGCATGGCTCTTCGTCCTAATTCCCATTCCTGCATTGTCCGGTATGGAATACCAAGCCACTCAGCAAAGTCTTTTCTATTCATTCCTGATTCTTCGCGAACCATTTTGAAAGCATACGCCATTATTCTACGCTCCCTTATTTTTTCATCTTCATACTTATCCACTTCAATATTCATCCCATCTGTTGTATATTTCTTTTCTTCCATAATGGCTCCTTTCATGTAGTCAATGCGTGTATCTATAAGAAATATTATACGCACGCATTGACTACACGTCAAGTCATTATTTGTCAATTACAGCATACTGCGGAAAATCATGGTTAACCTCTGCCTGATAATAACCGCTGATGGTACTCGGCGCATTAAACAATGTGGTAAGCAAATATTTCTTGATATTGCGCACTTTTGTTGTATTGCTCTTAAAACAATCAATTGCATACTCGATATGTGAACTCTTCAGTTTCAGAAACTTACTTCTCACAAGTTCAGCCGGATATCTGTTGGATGCAACAATGATTACGTCATTCTTACAAAGCACCGTCTCCAGTATCAAGTCAAAAATACCATCAATCAATTCCTTCTCATACGGATAACGTTCTCTCAAAATATCAATCTCAATATTTTCTCTGATGATTTCTGAATATGCTTCTATTTCTCTTCGCATCCCATCATCTCCAGATACGATAAGATTAGATTCAGTATTACTCAGTTCAGTATTATTTATATTATTCTTATTCGTGTGAATTTTTTTCACGTCTTGAAGTGTAATTTCTTCACTTCTAGACATGTCCGAATTACACTTCAAGACATGTAATTTCTTCACTTCTGGAAATACCGTTTTTTTATCAGAAGTGTTATTTTTACACTTCTGAACATCCTGAACCATAAACTGTTTCAGATAGATCATGGTTGGTTTTCCCTGTCCCTGACGCTTCTTCTCTATCAAGCCTATGCCATCTTCTGTATCCAGTTCCTTCATAATTGAGATAGCTTTTTTGTTACTACATCCCAGGGCATCCATGATATCATCCAGAGAATAATATATGTATGCCCTCCCTTCATCATCCAACCACTGATTTTTCATGGATAATGACATTCTATCCAACATCAGTCCATACAAAACCTTTGCCTCCACTGATAACTTTTTGAAATACTCCTCTGTAAATAACAGCTTCGGTATCTTATAAAATGAATACTGATCTGCTTCCTTTCCATAGAAATAGGACAGCTTTATTCTATCTTCCATTCGATACTCCTTCCTGTTCCAGAAGTGCAGTTTCTACACTTATGGAACAATCTTCTTATATTTATTCTGCCTGTTTCTGTTCCGCGCTCCACTGTTCTAAAAGCTGAATGATTACATTCTCACGCTCCTTAGCGGAGAAGTGCGGTGGAAAGTATTTATCAAGTTTCTTTTCTGAAAGCGATACCTTAGCAGATGAACTCTTCTTTGGCAATGCATCATTCATTATAGAAATAACACTGAATTGATTTGCATTGGATAAGTTTGGATAATTCTTTAATGCTGATATCTGTACAGGCTTGATGAAACCATTGTCTTTGATATATTCACAAATCCAGTTTTGAATTTGTTCATCAAAATATGAAATATCAACTGCCATCACAAATTGCAATTTCTTCAAATCAATCATTTCTAATAACTCAGGTACTAAATAAGTTAATCTAATATATCTCTGAATACTTCTAGCACTTTCTCCTACTTGTGACGCCAGCTCCTGATCTGATCTTAAATGTGTGCCACTTTGGCACGCATTTTCTTTCGTTGGTCTGCCTGCGGAACGCTTCATTGCTTCAAGTTTCATTTTGTAAGCATAAGCCTTTTCACTAGGAAGAATCTCTTCCCTCTGAATATTCGCGTCCACCATTTTTATTATGGCTTCATCATCAGACATTTCGTTTATTATAGCAGGAACCTTTTTCAGTCCTACAATACCCGCTGCATGTAATCTCCTGTGACCGGAAATCATTTCATAATCACCGTTCTGATCTGGTCTTACAATTACAGGGTTCAAAATACCATTTTCCCTGATACTTTCTACCAGAGTATCCATTTTTTCATCATCAAGAACCTTAAATGGATGATTTGGAAATGAATGAATTCTTCCTAATTCTATTTCCTGAGTACCGGCAATCTCCGGTACTCCTAATAATTCATCTACTGATTGTAATTTGATTTTTCCTGCAACTCTGCTTCCCATTTTCTATGCCTCCTTTAACACTTCCTTTGTTAATGCCATATATGCAAACGCCGCTTTGCCCTTCGGATCATAAGAATAGATACTTCCGCCCTCTACACTGACCTCTGATGCCCTGACTGACATTGGAATTTCTGTTCCAAATACCTTGATAGATGCAGAATAAGTATCATACACCATCAATGAAATATCCCTCGCATAATTTGTTCTGTTATCTACCATTGTTAATAAGATACCTTCTATTTTCAATTTTGGATTCAACTGTTTCTTAACTCTGCCGATTGTCTTAATCAGCTGCTGTAAACCTTTGACCGGAAGGTATGCCGCCTGAACCGGTATAAGTACAGAATCCGCACAAGCCAGAGCGTTAATTGTTATCATTCCCAGAGAAGGCATACAATCTATAATAATGAAATCATAGAACTCTCTCAGCTTTTCAATCATCGATTTTATAATCAATTCTCTGCTCATTGCATTTACCAAAGATACCTCTATAGCTGATAATTCAATGTTTGCCGGAATTAAATCTACTCCTTCCCTATGATGAAGGATTGTCTTCTCCATATTCAACTTTTCATCATTTACAATGTTCATCATCAACGTTGCAAGAGAATATTCCATTTCATCCGGTTCCTCATAACCAAGGCTGATAGTAAGACTTCCCTGAGGATCCCCGTCAATCAGAAGCACTTTCTTTCCTTCTTTTGCTAATCCAATTCCAAGATTTACACACGATACGGTCTTTCCGACTCCACCTTTTTGATTTGATACTGCAATTACCTTACACATAAGCTTTTTCTCCTTTATTCATCCCAATATTTGTTCATGTTCATTTTCAGCATTTCCAGTATTTCCCGCCTCATCTGTTCCGCTGTATAGCTGGTAGGAAAGAATCTGTGAAGCTGCTCATTCTTAAAGACAACACGGTCAATGTCTTTCTGTTTGATTTCACTTAGGATATCTTCCATATCCTGTACGGTCAATTTTCCTTCTGTACTGAGCTTCTTTATCCGAAGTGCTTGTGATAATGAAGGCGTACACTGTGCAAACTCCATTGCTTCCAACATTTCCTTCTGTTCCTTCTTATTCAGGTACGACAGCTGTACAGCCGGCGTAAATCCCATGCTTCCGTCATCCACCTTTTCAAGCATCTCCGGTATCAGATCTGTTATCTTAATATACCTCTGAACCTGCTTTGGACTGTCTCCACATTCTTCGCCAATCAGCTCAATGCTCTTCTTTCCTAAATTGTGGTCCACCTGACCACATTTTCTTCTCCCAGCTCTTCTTTTGATTACTTCGTACTTCATCTTGTAAGCAAATGCCTTTTCACTGGGGCTGATCATTTCTCGCTGTAAATTGGAATCAACCATTGATACTACTGCATCGTCATCCTTAAGTACCCTGATGATTACTGGCACCTTTCGATATCCAATCTTCTCAGCAGCAAATTTTCTCCTGTGCCCTGATATGATTTCATAGGTACCATCTTTTCTCGGTCTTACAATCAGCGGATTAAGAATCCCATACTTTTTTACACTTTCCTGCAATTCAATCATCTGACTGTCTGCCCTGACCTTGAATGGATGATTTTCAAAAGATCTCAGTCTCTCCATTTCGATTTCAACGACCATTTCCTCTGTTACAGCTAGTTCTTTCTTTTCTGCCATAGGCAACTTCCTTTCCCTGAACACACTCACTAACGCAAAAAAGCCCGTCCAGAATAGATTATTTTTCATCTAATCTGAACGGACTCTTCCGACAGGCCTTTTTTGGCAAGAATATAGTGTTTTTCTTTCCATCTTTTCTTATATTTACAACCCAAACCTCATTCTACTTTATACTTAATCCCTACGGATGACAGTTTTGAAAAATATGGATTGGTGACAAGAAATCATTTTCGCTGACAAAATCAGTTCTCCATGCCATATTTCGCTGACAAATCTGTCACCGAAACTGCCATTTCTGCATGAAAAAAGCAGCAATGATTTTCTAGTCATTACTGCTTAAAATGAGCGTTCCCTATAGGAATCGAACCTACAATAGAGTCTTAGGAGGACCCCGTTATATCCATTTAACTAAGGGAACAAATGCCGTATTTTCGGGCTTTTTCAGCCTTTTGGCTACGGTCACCATATCTATGAATCCAATCACTTTCGTGATGAATTTCTATTGTAACTTACTTTGACATCCAGGTCAATCCTTACTGGAATCGAACTCTGACTTACCACTTCTCAACTTCCGTAGGTGTCAACCATGGTTGAACCTTAGGAGGACCCCGTTATATCCATTTAACTAAGGGAACAAATGCCGTATTTTCGGGCTTTTTCAGCCTTTTGGCTACGGTCACCATATCTATGAATCCAATCACTTTCGTGATGAATTTCTATTGTAACTTACTTTGACATCCAGGTCAATCCTTACTAGAATCGAACTCTGACTTATCACTTCTTAACTTCCACAGGTGTCAACCATGGTTGACCCTTAGGAGGTCCCTGTTATATCCACTTAACTATGGAAACATAAAAGTATTCTATCACATTTTCAAGAATAAAACTACTTATTCACGATAATTTATGCTTCCCTGAAGCCAGACATTCCCTTTAAATCTTCTGCCAATTGCAGGTTCTCCCATAAGATCTTTTTGATTGATACATAAACCAAATACCATATCGCTGCATAAAATCTCCATTGTGTATACATTCTCACCGGTTAATTCATTCTGTATCAGCGAATAGTCAAGAATTTCACCCATAATCGAGTACTGATCACTTTCGATTCCATATGGCATAAAGTAATTATCAACAATACTTAAAATATCTTCATGCATGATTCTTTTGGACAGCTGCGAATATGTATCAATATCTTCTAATGTAAGATTCTCGATTGCATCTTCGTCACCATTTCTTGCAGCTGCAATCAAATGATTTCTGTCTTTCGTATTCTGCTCTTTTTGTTTTTTCTTTTTCTCATCTCTTCTAATTGGCAATAAAATTTTACCGTCGGTAGATAGAGCGGCTAAAATTGCACCATTTCCTTTTCCACTAAAAAATCGGCTATTCATTGCCGCTAAATAATCTATCACATTCTGTAAATAAAAAATCAGTGTCACACCAACTCTTACTTCATCACATACGCCGGCATAGGATTCTTTTTCTGCATGCTTTTCAATATCAATCATTTCTGTTGTAGAAATTGTTTTTCCACAAAAATAAGGATAGTAGTAATCCATCACAAATTCATCATTTTCTTTAAATGTTCCGCGAATGGAAATACCAAAAAATTCTCCAAATTCTTTAGAAAGTTCTGCAAACTCATTTCCCTCAGAATCCTCTGCAATTTTCTGTACCGTTGGATGCTCAACAATCTGTTGAAAAAGATGTTCCAATTCTTCTTTTTTTATTTTAGAAAAACCAATGGCTCTTAAAAACTTATGCATTACTACTATCCTCCTTCCTTTAAAAAATCGACGTTTCTTATTATATAATATGCTGTTAGGTTTTGCAATGAGTATCTGTTATTATTTCCAGCATCTATTTGTTAAATTAACACTTGCAGGATTGTTATCTTCTTATTCTTACATAAATTGTACTGAATATCGCAGATATTTTCATTTTCATCTAAGATTGCAATAATTGGATGTGCAGAATCCTCTGTCTGTGAAATGACTATTCCGTTTTCGCCGGTATTTAATTTTACTTTTGTTCCAACCGGATAACGTGCCACCAGCTTCATTAACATTTTTACAATTCGTTTTTCAAATAAAACATCTGAAACCTCAAATAAATATTCTAATGTTTCCTGCACACTATTTCGCTTACATTCCATACCTGATATCATGCAGTCAAAAGCATCACACACTTGTAAGATACTGCATTCGATTTCCTTTGTTTTCTGCTTCAAAGGAAAACCGGATCCGTCTTTCCTTTCGTGATGCGATAATACCATTTTTTTCACATTTGATTTCAACCAGTCTTCTTTTTCTAAAGCAGTAAATGCAAGTATTGTATGTTTTTTATACTCAAAAATTTCAGATGCTGCGCTTTGCTCTATATCATAATCAATATATGGCACTGTTATATATCTTAGACCAAGATCATGAAGCAAACAGCCTAAAGCAATGTCGTTTACCTGCTCTTCATTTAATTTTAATTTTTTTGCAATCAATATGGCAAGCAATGTTACCATAATTGTATGTTCATACAAATTGCCATTTCTCTCTTCCATATCAATGACAATATTCTCATCCACATCTTTTAAATCATTCACTATATCATGGGCTAATGATTCCAACACTCTTAACTCACCCTGTCCCTGATAAATGTGATTCTCTAAAATTTTCTGTACTCTACATATGTAGTCTTTTTTTCTTTCCTCAGTATATCCCCTATGTGGTATTTCATAAGATACATATGGATCTTCAATGCATACTGTACTAATACCTAAAAAGGAAATCAAATCCAAATATTCCGGTTTCAAAACTGTTCCTTTTGATATGAGGACTTCCTTTTCCTCTGTAATAACAGCTTCCGCCAGAGTCTCTCCACCTCTTAATGATTTTACCAGTTTTATTCTCATACCTTTTCCCCATGTAAGTCCAAAAGCGGCATTGGCTAAATACTATTTTTCAGTTCCCTCTGTTTTCATTGCCATGTTTAATGCTTTCTGCTCTTCCTCTGATAAAATGATAATTGAATTACCATCTACAATTTCCTTGATATAAGTATAACAGCCTTCTCTTGTATGCATCGCATTCATAATAAAACCGTTATTTCCTGCATCAAGCATTGCCAGTGAAAAACTAAGCTTTCCGCCCATTTCATGGAGTGCATCATATTTTATCAATCCCATTTTCTGATAAGTAAATTTCATGTTCTGGAAAAGTACTTTTATATTTTTCTCATTTGATGCATTTGATGCAATCAGATTATCAATCTGATTTAATCTTTTAATCAAAGTCTCTTCTAAATCCTTTGCGCTTTTTCCACTCATAAATATTTTATAACTTTTTTTCAATTTCTTCATCTGAACTACATTAACTATCATCAGTATAATCAATATAAGAACTAATGCCAATAATGCAATGATAATATAGTCAGAATCAAATCCTAAGTATTGTGATATCATATTGCCCTCTCATTCTGAAACACTATCGTTTATTTTACTCTTTTCCAATAGTACGAATCAAATCCATGATTCTGTCTAACTCATCCATAGAATAATATTCAATTTCTATTTTTCCTTTTTGATTATCCTTCTGGTTGATGGAAACTTTCGTACCTAATATAGCTTTCATTTTTTCTTCTAAGTCATGATAGATTGCTTCCATTTTAGGATCAAGCTTGGCATTTTTATTGGCAGGTGCTTCATCCTTTTCCTGCTGGATTTTCTTTACTAATTTTTCTGTCTCACGCACGCTTAACTTTTCATCGAAAATCTTCTGTGCTGTTACATACTGTTTTTCTAAATCTTCAATACCAAGCAACGCTCTTGCATGACCGGTAGTAATCATATCATCAATTACCATCTGCTGAACTTTTTCATTCAGTTTCAGTAATCGCATTGAGTTTGTTACTGCTGTTCTACTCTTTGATACCCGCTCTGCTACTTCGTCCTGCTTCAGATTAAATTCTGTTAAAAGTCTTTTATAAGCAATTGCTTCTTCAATTGGATTTAAGTTTTCTCTCTGGATATTTTCAATAAGAGAAATCTCTACAACTTCCTGATCTGTTAAGTTTTTGATGATAACCGGAACTTCTTTTAATTTAGCAAGTTTTGCAGCTCGCCATCTACGTTCACCGGCAATGATTTCATAATAACCGTTTTTGTCCTGAACAAGTAATGGCTGTAATACTCCAAATTGTTTGATGGATTCTGATAATTCAATAAGTGCATCTTCATCAAAATTTTTTCTTGGCTGATCGCGGTTTGGCTCAACCTTATTAATATCCATCATAATTCCATCTACTGCTTTTTCATTTTTCTCTTCTGTCTGTTGTTTTGCTGGTGCCGGTTTACTAACCTTATCTGTAATCAGGGAATCTAAACCTTTTCCCAAACCATTCTTTTTTGCAACTGCCATTCTTTATTTCATCCTTTCCATTACTTCTTTTGCCAATGCACGATAGCTTTCTGAACCTGCTGACCTTGTATCATACAAATTGATTGGAAGTCCGTGTGATGGTGCTTCCGCCAAGCGGATATTTCTTGGAATTAATGTATCATAAATTTTTGCATCAAGATTTGATTTTACGTTATCTACAACCTGCACTGACAGATTTGTTCTGACATCATACATTGTAAAAACAACTCCATCAATTACAAGATTTGGATTTAATCTCTCCTGTACTAAATCAATGGTGTGAATCAACTGACTCAAACCTTCCAATGCATAATACTCACACTGAATTGGAACAAGTACGGAATCCGCTGTTGTCATGGCATTGATTGTCAGCATATTCAAGGATGGTGGACAGTCAATAATAATAAAATCATAGTCGTCTTTGATATAATCAACTGCATTCTTCAAAATATATTCTTTTTCATTGATTCCAAGTAATTCGATTTCTGCACCGGCAAGGTTTACATTCGAAGGAATAATTTTCATTCCTTCCACTACTGTATCCGCCATACTTTCTTTGATAGAACATTCATCCAGCATTAATTCATATACTGTATTTTCTACTTCGTTCTTATCTACTCCTAATCCACTTGTCATATTTCCCTGTGGGTCAAGATCAATTGTCAAAACTCTTTTTCCTGCTTCTGCAAGACAAGATGATAAATTAATAGCAGTGGTTGTCTTTCCCACTCCACCTTTTTGATTAGCAATTGCTATAATTCTTCCCATTGTACTTCCTTTCTTATGCCTTATTCAAAGCAATCAGCCAATAAAATTTCATCAACTTCTTATATTTCTGTTTTAAAATTTTACTGTATCTTTTCTTTTTCAAATCCCCATAAACCTTGCATCTTTAGCTATTTTTTTTTGAAATAGCATCAGGTTTTCGAACTCGCAAAACCATTATATCACTTATTATATTTGATTGCTAGTGTTAGGTTTTTCAATTTTTATCAGATATTTTGTTTATTATTTTGAACTTGCTAAGATAAATATAATAAGTGCTTTTTATAAAATGTTTCACGTGAAACATTTTACATTGTGTTTCAATTAGTTGTATTCAAACAAGAATCTTTCCACAAGATTTTGTAGAAAACTACCGTGAAACAAAAAAAAGAAAATGTTTCACGTGAAACATTTTCTTTTGATTTCATATCTATATCGTAATAATGTTGTTTCGAATAGCAAAAACAGCTGCCTGTGTACGGTCTGTAACTTCTATCTTTTTAAATATATTAGACACATGGTTCTTAACTGTACGTTCGCTAATGTTAAGTTTTTCAGCAACTTCTTTATTGTACATACCAACTGAAAGTAATTTTAAAACATCTAATTCTCTCTTTGTAAGACTTTCAATTTTAATTGTGTCTTTATTTCTATCAATAATCTTAGAGTTGAGAACCGGAATTAAGCTTGGCTGAATGTAATTCTCTCCATCTTTTACAGCAAGGATTGCTTTCTTTAATTCTGCTGATTCAGAATCTTTCAATAAATATCCGTTTACTCCAATATCTACTGCTTTTAATAAGTACTCAACTTCATTATGAACAGTTAACACCAACACTTTTACTTTCATTTTCTTCTCTTTCATTGTCTGAAGAACTTCAAGTCCATTCTTCTTTGGCATATTAATATCCAATAATAAAACGTCTGGTGTCACTTCTTCTAATTTAGCTAAACAATCTTCCCCATCGCAGGCTTCTGCTATTACTTTAAAGTCCCCCTCTAACTCTAATAACTGTCGTAATCCTTCTCGAATCATTGAATGGTCATCTGTAATCATTACATTTACTGCCATACTTAATTTTCCTCCTTGTTATTAATTGGTACGGTTACCACTATTCTTGTTCCTGCACCTACCTTTGATGTCATTTCTATATTTCCAGATAGAAGATAAACTCTTTCTTTCATCATAGACAATCCAAAACCAGAATTATCATTTCTAGTACTTACATCCAGACTTTCCATATCAAAGCCCTTGCCATCATCTTCAATAGAAACAATAACCTCTTTTTCTCTATAAATTAATTTCACATATATTAATGAAGGTTCTGCATGTTTAATTGCATTACTACATGCTTCCTGTATAATACGCAAAAGTGTAATACCTATTACCGGCTTTATCTTAAATGGTTCTCCAACAACGGTAAAGCTAATATTTTTTGCTGCCGCGGTTTTTAATTTTTCAAGTGTTCTCTCTATTGTAACCTCAAGACCAATATCATCAAAGGACATTGGTCTGAGATTATATATCATCTGTCTTGCATCATTGATAATATCACGCAATGTTCTGGACATCATAATAAGTTCCAGCTTACATCTTACCGGATCCATTTCAATCAGCTTGCTACATAATTCAGTTTTATGAACAAGACTTGTTAAATTCTGAACCGTACTATCATGCAATTCCCTGGAAATACGCTGTCTCTCATTTTCCTGTGTTTCTAAGATTGTGAGACGATAAATATCACTCTCTTCTGAATCATCCTTTTTCTGAACATAGGTAGACTTCGCTACCTTTATCACACTAGTGATTTCATCCAGCTTTTTGAGACAAATATCATAAACCTCTTTTACTTTGTCCAATTCCTGAACAATATTCTTCTGTTCATTTTTTAATTCACTGATTTTTTCTTTATGCTTGGAATTTACTTCCCGTGGAGTAAAGGCTTCATAACTTGAATCATTGCTTTCTTCCAACATTTTGATAAATTCCATATTTTCTTTTAAATGAATCTGAAGCTCATTTATTTTCTTCTCATATTGATTCTTTTTTTCCAGACATTCATCTTTCAGTCTTTCCAAATAGGAAGTTACCATACTATTCACTCCC
>X314_Red_Deer__coassemble_151_pt1 | contig 13200 bp, 11 predicted proteins | sample X314_Red_Deer__metabat2_high_PE_002 | metagenome-assembled genome bin X314_Red_Deer
GTCTAAAATTTTATAATGGTATTTTATAGTATTTAATTCAAAATCCTTGAGTTTTCAAGGCTTTTTTTATTTTCATTTAAATACTCAATTAAATACTAATAAAAAACTTTTACATTTGAAAAATGCAATATTTATTCTCCAGACCAAATAGAATGGAATATACAAATAGAAAAACATTTTATTTGTAAGTCTCCTGATTCCATTTGTTTTCAGTGAAAGGAGAGTTTATCATGGAAAAATTTCAAAAGAAAATTATTAAAGAAGTGAAAGAAAATGGTAAGGTCATTCAGTATATAACAATTGCTCTTTATAAAGATAATTGTGGACCTGTTCCAGTTGTTCTTCCAACTCCATTTTCAGCCTTTATGTTGGAATATCAAGGCAATAAGTCAACAACAAAAAACAAGGTAGCTAATATTATTGTTCAATTCCTAAACTATGTATTCTATGAAATGCAGAATCCTATTAGTAATATAGAACAGTTGACGTTACAGCATGGAATTGATTTCTTATCCAGTCTTCATTGCTGTAAAAAATCTAAAACAGAAAAAGCAGCATATTTGTCAAAATTCTATTTCTTCTGTAAACAGAATAACAGAATTCCATTGGTTGATATGACATTTAAAATTACAGTCAAGCCAAATGGCAATGAAGTTGTACAAAATATATTCAATGGAAAATATGAAGTAGAACCTAAATATGTACCTGAAAGTATTCATGAGATTAAATTGGAATATTTGCCTATGTTTTTTGAAACAGCAAAAAATGTTGTTCCAGAAATTTATTTAGGGATACTCTTTCAGTTCTGCGGAGGACTTAGAGTGAGCGAAGTGATTTCTGTCGAATATACTAACATAAGACATACCCAAATTGATAATGTAAAAACATTAATGCTTAAATTAGAAGACAAAGATTTGAGACCTGATTTGACATCTGCCTTTATTGCAAAGGTTAAAAGAAATAGAAGTCAAATTATTATTCCTTATTTTAGTAATGATGTTGAATTAGCATACCAATATTACAAAGAGCATTATAAGATGGAAAATTGTAATGCTGTCTTTGTGGATGCAAATGGAAATGCAATGACAGAAGCCACATATCGAAGAAAATTCAATATTTTAAAGCGAGAATTTATTCGTAGACTACTTGCTTCTGATGATGTGGCAGCAAAGCAATATGGATTCTATCTCAGTTCCTATAAGTGGTCTACTCATATTGGAAGAGGTACATATTCTAATATCGTAGCAGCCAGTGCTAATAATATCGGAGATATAGCAAATTTAAGAGGAGACAATAGTTTGTCATCTGCACTTGCTTATTTAAATGATAATACTGCTGTCGAAAAGAAAGTAAGAAATGTTTTGAATAATCTCTACAAAGGAGAAGATGAAGATGGAAGAACTAATATCACTTTGTAAAATTAGAAAGTTATATCCAATTAGTAGAAGAGGAATTTATAGTGTTTGCAAAAAATATAATATAAAAATCATTAAAACAGGTAGATATTCTTATGTTAAAAAAAGTGAATGGGATAAAGCATGGGAAATATATGAGTTTAGAATAATCGGTTATAGTAAGTCTACAGTGGCAGAATTGTTTGAAGTCAATAAAAGTAATGAATACTTTTCTGAACTGATAAAACAAATAATTCCCCATAAAATAGTGAATGGCTATTCTTATTATAAAAAAGTTGATGTAGATGATTTGCTTGCAAACTCTGAAAAGTATGGTTTATTAAATGTGATATATGCAGGATATAAAGTGTATTACTTAAAAGATAGTCAGGAAGACTACTATTTAAACAATTACTTTACATTGCAAATGCTGAATGATGCATATAAAAATGAAACAGGAGAGAATTTGTATATACATACTTTTAATGAAAAAGCAAAAGAATTAATTGGAATTCCTCGAAAACATGTGTACTTATTTGGAATAAAAAAACCAATAATACTCATTGAAAATAATTATTTTGATACTGTTTTGGAAAATTTCATACAGTCATATGAATTAAATAAAGAAAATAGTCCATACAGAAGATTTGAAATTTATTCTAAGGTAAATGAATTTACTGAACATAGATTTAAAAGAACATTAGGATATATTCAGGAATATGTTATCTATTCTCTTAGTAAGAAAAAGAATCAACAAAAGGCAGTTACCAATGCTTTAGATATGCAAAAGATTTTATTATTTTCTTTAGAAAAGGAAATTGATGAATATGAAAATGAAGAAATAGTAAATTTAATCCAATGTTTGGAGATGTACAGTACTACAAAAAAGACATTATTTCAATTTCTTAAGTATCTTACAGAAAAACAATATGTAAACTTTAATGTGGCATTTTCTGTTCAACAGAATAAAACAGAAAAAACTATTAATGATTTCTACAGTTATACAGAATGGGAAGAATATGTAAATTTTATCTTTGATATAGATAAACATATAGTAAAAGCATTTGATAATTATACCTATGCAAGATATTGGTTGTATGCAATGCTCCAGTGTAATGTTCCTTGGAGAATAGAAGATATTTTGGATATCCCAGAAGTACCAGTGGAAGTTGAAAAATATGATTTAAATTGGTTTAAAAATAATACATTTACTAGAGAAGAGGCTCTTATTGTTGTGGAAAGTGCAAAGAACTTTTTTGAACAGTACCTTGTGAAAAAGACAGGTGTGAAAAAGCATTTTATTATAATGCAATCATTTGTGATTGGGGTAGCAATAGGAATTATTATTTGTGAGCAGTATAGAAGAAGTTTAGGGGGGATTGGACTCTTTAATACAATGAGTATAAAGTATGGTACTTTAGAAAAGCTATTGGGCCCAGAAATGAAAGACTTCAAAAACTTGAAAGCTTGTAGAAGTTTATTATCTTTTTCAAATGAAGTGGCAACAAATACATCAACTGGAAATGCAATTTCTGTAGCATCATATATGCGCTCACATAAGACTGATGCTTACAATTTTTCTGATACGACCACTAGCTATTTAAAAAGCTCCTATGATGAGAGAGAATTATTATCTATTCCAGCACAACTTAATGAAATTGGTTTGTTTGGATGGTTCTATAATGATATTTTAAAGGTTCTTGATATTGAACCTCAAAACAGACCAAAGGTTATTTCAAATATCCAAAAAGAGTATTCTCCAAAACAGATTGATGGGATGGCTAATTATCTTTTAAATGAACAGAAAAAAAGAGATGAGATTATAGCTGAAGTGCTGAAATTGGATGAATGTGAATTGAGAGAGTATATACATAGAATAAGCACAGGGCAACAACCTGGTAAAAAAGATGGATTTCAGTGCATGAAAGAAAAATGTCACAATCCAACATCAGATAATTGTGAGTATTGTTCATATTCTATTCCATCAGTCCATGCTATTGGTATTATAGGGCAGATAACACATTCTTTGTTGGACAAGCTTATATTGGAAAAAGATATGTCTACTGAATTGGATAAAAGAAGAAATACATATCAGTTGACAAAGCTTCTGGTTGTATTAAAAGAGGCAAAAGAAACTTTTGGAGAGAATTTTGTTTGTGAAATAGCAAACTATCATGGAATTAAGGAGAAATTTATGAAACTAAAGGGAGGAGATTAAAATGTCTAACAACTTAGCAGGAATAAATATTTCTCAATATATAGAAGATAATACAAATAGCTATATTGTTTTGAATTATAAAGTAACCGATACTTTTTCAGATGTAGAGTATCAAAATATGTTCCAAGAATTAAAAGAAGAAAAGTTCTTTGTAGATTGCAATTATTTGGATAATAAGTGGTATGCCATGAATAGTGATGGGTGTAGAAATACATTGAATTTCAATTTAGGAATAAAGCCTGAAATAGAAGTGAAAATGAAAAATTATATATTAATCCAAACAGCAATTAAACGTGTAGCAGTAGGAACAGCTTGTATACAGTTACATATAATAAAGGAAGAATTGATAAAAACACATTTTTTGGATATTGATTATATATATACTTATATAAATGAAATTCAAAAAAATTCACATATAAAATATTTTAAAGACTTTTTAGCATTTGGACAATTTGAAAATGGAGATAAATATTTTGATGCTCTTAGTAAATTAGAAACTAGTAATAGTCACAATCCAAGACCACTTCCATGTTATCAAAGTATTATTATTTTTGACTATATTATTGATGACTTTATAAAGAACAATAATATCACAAAGCTCATTAGATATTATCCAGTTTTAATCTGGTGGAAGATTTCAAGTGTTATTCCACTTAGACCAGGTGAAGTTTATATGCTTCCTAAAAACTGTATTTATGAAAAGAATGGGAAATATTATATCCATATTGAAAGAAAAAAGAATAAATATCATAGAAGAAAATTTAATAAACCTATTGTTAAGGAATTTGAAATCAAAGAAGAAATCTATTATATCATATGTAATTACTTAGAATATGTAAATGAATTTGATGATTCAGAATTCTTATTTTCAAATAATATTCTGAATAAATGTTGTGGAGTTAGTTCTGGAGAAAACATTAAGAGATTAACTACACATTTGATGAAAACAATTTATAATCATTTCTTAAAAGAAGTAGTGGAACAGCAATATGGTTATCACATTGTACCAATAGGTCAAAGAGAAAATGACAATGATATAGAGAAGATTCAAATGGGGGATATCCGACACCTTACAATCATAAACATGATGATGATGGGTTATAATCCACTATACATTATGGAATTGGCAGGTCATAGATGTTTGGAAACTCAAATGGGCTATTATAATCACATTGAAACCTTTGCTACTTCAAAAGCACATGTGTTGAAAAATCTTATAAAAAAGAATAAGAATCTTGTCTCTTTTAAAGATTATGATATTTCAAAGTCATTAGTTCAAAGAGAACTGATGGGGATATCATTTTATAATCTGCCACTGGTATCAAATGGTCAGGGAAGATGCAGTAATAAAGAGGCACCAGTAGGGTGTGTATGTGAAGAATGTATTTTTTGTCCCTATTTCTTATCAGAAGATAACCTTAGTCAAGAGTACCTTGAAAAGCAGCAGAAAAAGAATAATGCGGAGTTAGAAATGTACAAACTAGAACTTAGTAAAATGATGAGTGGTTCAATTATGGATATTAATTCATTTGATGAGATTGGTGAAAAAATTAGTATCAATTTGAATAGAAAAATATTATTAGATTCATATAAATTAGAAAAGAATGAGAAGGGGGAGAAAGAGTATGTCTAAAGGTAGACCTGAAAAATATAGTGACCAGGATTTGCTGGATGCTATTAATAAATATATTCTTGATAATTCTAAAATGAAAATTGGTTATGTAGATTTAGAAAAAGCTACTGAAATACCAGCTCATGTGTGGAAAAGAAGAATGAGAAAATTTGTGGATGAATATAATGAAAAAATTCAAATACAACCACCAAAAATAAGTTTAGATAATATGGTATTCCCTTCAGTGGATGATGTTATTTTAAAATGCCAGCATAACCCAAATGAAGCAAGAATGGCTCTTGAAATGATTCTGGAACAAGCAGAACAGAATTTAAATAGCCATAGCTATGAAACTAAGATTATTGAATTGGAGGAATCTCATAAGAAAGAAATCCATGAATATGAAGTGAGAATCAAAGAATACCAAAAGGAAATTGAAAACTTAGAAAGAGAAATGAGTCTACTCTTCATACATTCACAATATGGTGATAAAAGAAAACAGCAGGGTATTGTCTGTAATATTTTGGATTTTACAAAAGAAAGTGAAAAGCGATATGATGAGATTCTAAAGAATTTAGAATTATAGATATAAAGGTTGCCTGTCTTAAACAAGCAACCTTATTTTTGGGATTTCATTTAATTCAAATATAAAAGGAAATATAATTTTGGTTTTATAGATTATATCTTTCTCTAAGAGGATAGTAGATATAATCAACAGAGATATAATCCCAGTATTGACGAGGGATTTTGTAATTTTGGAAAAAGGCATCTCGTTTATTTACTGATTTGAGTTCTTGGGTGTTATAATCGAAGCCTCTTTCTTTTTCCTTTGCTTCAAGAGATAGTTTATTCTGATAATCAGATATGTAAACTTGTAGGGTTATGTGTGGATAGAATCCTAAGTATCTTTCCAACATAAGAAATATGCAAATAATATTTTCATAGACTTTTCTAAGGGTAAGATTATTACATTTATCAAAAGTACCTATAATAATTTCTTCATTACTATTCGGTGGACCTATAAAGAAGAAACCTGTGGAAACCATATTGAAAAGATTGTAATAATAAATTTTTTCATCTTTAGGAGAGTCACAAAGTTTCTTGTCTTTTTCTAGTTTATTTTTGATGTCAATGTAATAAGAAAAGTCATTGTCATTTTGATAGCCTAAAAAATTGGTTTGAAAATTGTAAACATCAGCAGTTATTTTATAGAGGTCATCACAGAATGGAGATGTTACAATTGGAAAGCCATTTTCTAATGCATCTTTATCTTTAATAGGAAATTTAGCATATAGATTCTGATACAATTGATATACAGCCATTTGATTTTCAGTTGTAAAGATTGAAATTGTATAATCATCCAGAAATTTAAGTAAATTTTCTAATTCAAAAGATATATCTTTTTGCTCCATCATAGGGAGTACTTGTTTCATAATAAATTCAGTTCTGTAGATATTATTCCATATTTTTCTGTTGTTTAATTTGATTGAATTAGAATCTCTGGTGCTGCATTCACAGTATTGTGCCAATGGAAATTTGGTCATTACATAGATGCAGGTTTTGGTGTCTGTAGCCTGTTTTCGTATCACTAATCCATGAGATGTTAAATCTGCCATCATATCATTTGCCTTATGTTCATTTATTTCATAGAAGACTTTTAACAGAAAGAATAACTGTCTTCTCAGCATAAACCCCTTCCCAATATAAAACATTATATTTAACATAGGAATATTTCTCTCAAAACAATTTTCCTTTTGCTCTTTGTTTTTTATTCGAGCTGAAACATTCTTATTTTTTGACATGTGCAATTCACACTCCTTGTTATATGAGTGTAGATGAAAATAGTTTGATTTTTTATCTACATTATATTGTAGATGGGAAGAAGGGATTTATTGAAAAATTCAAATGTAATTGTTGGATAATAAAAACTCTCCACACAATTATGTGGGAGAGTAAAAATAATCTGTTGATGCTGAAATTTGCATCAGTTTTTTAGCTTTCTATGCCTACAGGTTCAACTCTATTGTTATCTCTGAATACTACAGAACCATATTTATTTCTAATATATGAAATATCATATTCTGTTCTATTATGAGATTTAAGTTGTCCCCAATACCACATTTTCTTTTTACTTGAGAATTTGAAACCTAAGTTTTTAAATTCTTTTCTAAATGGATATGTATCACCAGATAACCATATGAATCTACCTATGATTTCCACCTGTACAAGCTGATTGTTTCCTAAGATTTTGATTAATTCATTTAAAACATTTTTCAGTTCATCTTCTGAAAAATCAGTAGTATTAGTAGTAGTGTGTGTTCCTTTTAAACTCTTGATAAGGCTGTCATACTCACTATTGATACTTTGCATTGTCTTAGTAGTATCTGTATCAGGATTGTTGTCTGGATGATACTTGATTAAAAGTTCTTTGTATTTTTGTCTGAGTTCATCAATTGATGTTATATTCTTAAACCATTGCATAAAGAACACCACCTTTCAAAGTAATTCATGTTCATAAAAACTATAAAAGTTATTGCCACCTACAATAATGTGGTCAGAAACTTGAATTCCTAGCAATTTTCCTACTTCACTTAATTTTTTGGTAAAAAGAATATCTTCTTTACTAGGTGTGCATTCTGTAGATGGATGGTTATGGCAAAAAACTATTTGAGATGCTCCAATAAGTAGGGCTCTTATAAAAATTTCTCTTGTACCAATCACACATTGATTGACAGTGCCTTTGGATATAAGAAAAATGCCAATTACTATACTTTTGGTATTCAGAGCAAGCATATAGCAATGTTCTTCGCCTAAAACATTAAGTGAAACTACTTCATTTAGCATTTCTGCAATTAGTTTAGGAGAATCCAAGATTTTAACTCCACAATAAACAGATTTTTCTTTTTCAAGTATAGTGTTGAAGTCATCAGTGATTCTGGTATCATAAAATGGAATTTGCATAGTATAATGTCTCCTTTTCTAAAAAGGGTGTTACACAATGGCAACACCCTAAAATCATCTGCTTATTCAGTTTCTTTGCTGTCCATATTTTCTTCAGGAGGTTTTTCAATAAAAATAGATTCATCATCAGAGATTTCAGTATCAGTAACAGAAGTGCTTTCACATTCTTCGTCCTGTATATCAGATGGTTTGATTTCCACTGAGGTGTTATCTTCGGATGATTCATTTTCTTCCTGTTGTTCCAGCTCTGAAGTCTCTTCTAACTCAAAATAATCTGTAAGAGAGGTTTCCATTATTTCAATTCTTTTTAAGGTTTTCTCTTTTTTAGTGCTTCCAGAAGAGCAGTATTGCCTGTACTCTTCAAAGCATTCTGTACAGAAGTAAGAGAACCACTGTCTGAAATACATTGGACCTACTCGATAGATATTCTTAGTTGAATTGTAATCACTACCCATTGCAATATCAGCAGTAAGGATAACCATTGGAATATTAATTTTCTTAAGCATTTTATCTTGTTCTGGAAATGCTTTTTCAAGATAATCAATAATATCAAATAATCTTTCCTTTTGCTCATCTGAGTAGTTGCTCTTAATATGTGCTGCATATCGCATTAACTCATCAGCAGATAAGGAAGTGTAGTCATAGCCATAATATCTGTTGTCTAGCAGCATCATTGCCTGAATCAAAGTAGCCATATCATCAGAGTTCTTCTTCTGAAGATTTGTGAATTTGCAGATTTCAGAAAAAAACTTGTCATTCAAAATGGATTTGATAAATGATGCACTGGAAAAGTCCATACAGGAAAGACTCTTTTGAGTTTTATTTAACAGATACCCATTATTAAGACGGTAGAAGAGTTCATTGATTTCATTCTCATTCACATCTTCAAAACCATAGATGAGAAGTTTGAAATGTAGAATTTCTTGCTGGATATCTGTTGGTAAATCAATAAAGTATTTTCCTGCAAGCTCTACTTTTTCATCATCAAATGTAATGCTGGGAGTTTCACTGTCTAAAGCATATTTGCCAGCTACATAATTGAGAATGGATATGATTCTCTGTTTTCCATCTAAAACTGAATAGGTAGTGCCATTTTCAGATGGAATTTTTAAACAATAGATGGGAGGAATGGGAAAATTCGATAGTATGCTATTTATAAGTAGTGATTGTTGAAGCAGTTGCCAAACAAATCCTCTTTGTACTACATGCTCAAGGTCTAATGTTTTTTTCTCATTTCTCATCTTCAAAAGATTACTAATACTGAAATTGAGTGTTGTTTTAATCATTTTGATTACCACCTTTCTAAAATTTTCCTTGTTAATAGTTATAAAAAAGCCATCCAATAACTATGAAATATAGTTACTGAATGGAACTTGTTCATAAAACTGTTTAATTTCTTTAGGTATTTCTTTTGTTTGAATAAAATCCAAAACAAATTTTTCGATAATGACTTTATCCTTTATAGGGTCATAAATATATGGAATTCGCAGTAATGGAATAAGGTTTTCCTTACAATACTGATTTTTAATGTTATCATTAATTTTTCGCTGTTCAAAATATTTTTTACCACCAAAATATTTGACTGATTTAAAATGTTGCTGTCCATCACATTCTATTAATAAGTTTTGTGTTGGTAAATATATATCAAAAGGTAACAAAACTTTATGTTTACAATTAGTAAATGTCTTTTCAATATGAAAATTTATATTATTGTTTTTTAAAAAATTATGTAATAAATCTTCAGTTTTAGATAACAGCAAATATGGGCATCCACTTCCATAATTTCTATTAGCGATTGTAGCTTGCCACTCAAAATCAGAGTGCTTACCAGTGATAGGGTTATCATAGGGCAATAACCACCATACTTTTTTCTGAGAATTACAAGTAACATCTGTTGGTTTTAAAGTTCCATTTTTAGTAGGGTGCCATTCACTTGCTAATTTTGGATTTGCAGTTGCTAAGTCATTAAATTCAGCCATAGTTTTTTGTCCACTAAAAAAGGGACAGCCTAATCCTTTTGTTCTACTAATAATAGTAGCTTTCCACTCGAAATCAAAGTGCTTACCAGTAATGAGGTCATCATAGGGAAGCAACCACCACACTTTTTTCTGAGAATTACAAGTAACATCTGTTGGTTTTAAACTTCCATTTTTAGTAGGGTGCCATTCACTTGCTAATTTTGGATTTGCAGTTGCAAGGTCATTGAACCCATGCCATACAGCATTCCCAGAAAAATATGGACATCCAACTCCATTCATTCTATGAGAAATAGTAGCTTGCCACTCAAAATCAAAGTGTTTACCAGTAACAGGGTCATCATAGGGGAGCAACCACCACACTTTTTTTTCAGAACCACAAGTAACATCTTTTGGAGTTAAATTACCATTTTTAGTAGGATGCCATTCACTTGCTAATTCTGGATTTAAGGCTGCAAGGTCATTGAACCCATGCCATACAGCATTCCCAGTAAAATATGGACATCCAGCCCCATTTATTCTATGAGAAATAGAAGCTTGCCACTCAAAATCAAAATGTTTACCAGTTTTAGGGTCATCATAGGGTAAATACCACCATACTTTTTGATTTAAACCAGCAGTAACATCTTTTGGAGTTAAATTACCATTTTTAGTAGGATGCCACTCACTTGCAAGTTGTGGATTAACAGATGCAAGGTCATTGAATCCATGCCATATAGCATTCCCAGTAAAATATGGACATCCAACTCCCTTCATTCTATGAGAAATAGAAGCTTGCCACTCAAAATCAAAATGTTTACCAGTTTTAGGGTCATCATAGGGTAAATACCACCATACTTTTTGATTTAAACCAGCAGTAACATCTTTTGGAGTCAAATTACCATTTTTAGTAGGATGCCATTCACTTGCAAGTTGTGGATTAACAGATGCAAGGTCATTGAATCCATGCCATATTTTTCTACCGCTTAAAAATGGGCATCCAGCCCCATTTATTCTATGAGCAATAGTGGCTTGCCACTCAAAATCAAAGTGCTTACCAGTTTTAGGGTCATCATATGGATATAACCACCATACTTTTAATCCAGAACCAATTGTGACATCTTTTGGAGTTAAGTTACCATTTTTAGTAGGATGCCACTCGCATGCAAGTTGTGGATTAACAGTTGCCAAATCGTTTGCTACACCAATAAGTAAGTTGTTCAATACATATCAACCTTTCTTTTTAGTTGATATATGTTAAGCAGTTTAAATATTGGAATTTACGAATTTTGGTTTGAGTAAATTTTCTTTTTTATCCATAACATTTCTTACTCTCAATTATTTTATAAGCAAAATTATAAATAAAAAAAGAAAATATTCTGCATAACATGAGGACTGTTTGTGCAAATATATCCAGAAATGGAGAAAATGTTAAGAGACATTTTCTCCATAAATATAAATTGTTTCTAAGCCTATATGTAGTTATCTGGTTTAAAGAAATCTTTTTTCTACATTGTTATCAATCCAGTTTCTCTGGAATAGTAATATACATGGTCTGATAAGATTTCCTCTTTCAATACCTGTGTTGCATTTACTTCTCGTACCATTGCTGTTAAATCCTGATTAGGCATTCCCATTTTAGTAGGTACAAGAAGTACTTCATGCACAGATGATGGAAGAATATAAAGGTCACATTGCTTTTTGTCTGCAAAATCTTTTAATATGTTTTTATAGAGGATACAACCTGCACCATATAATTTGCTCTTATTTGTAAGTACATATAAGTACTCATCTGTAGCTTCTGGTGCATCCAATATGTCAGGAGCCTCAAGTGTTCCAGCCATTCTATTTATATTTAATACTTCAGTTATTCCCCTAATTTCATAATTAAGAAGTAATGGAGTATTTTTGAATGCTACACTATATAATTTATCCAAAGATACATTCCAAAACATCATATGATGATTATGAATGAGGATGGTAGCAGTAGTTCCCCCGTTTTCTTCTAACAGATAAAAGAAAACAATTGCCATATCAAGGAAGCAGTAATGAGGTATATCTTTCAGAAGCTCTTTATTCATTTCATAATTCACAAGTTTATAAGCAATCTTATTTTTTGCAGTTTCCCAATTAGTAAAAAAAGATAAACTTACACTTTTATCAGGCGTGTTTACTCTATATGCTTCAAGGATTTTTTCCTTGATAACTTCCAGACTTTTACCATCCTGATAATCTTCGTAATAATAGTCCAGATAAAATGTAGGAGAAAGATTACATCCATTCTTACGGATTGTAAGTCCTTGCAGGTTTAGGTTATTGTTCTTTCTAATTTGATGAATTTCTAAAGAATAATTGTTACCCAATGTTTCCTTTAAATCTTCTTGAATAGTATTGCAGAATTCCTTAAAATTTAAGTTCATGTGTTTTCCCTCCATGCAGTTATTTGCTCTTGGTTTCTAAAAATTCAATGGTTTCAATTGTGATTTCGTTTCCATAGACTTTCTGACCATCTTTCTCATAATTGTTATTTTTTAACTTGCCAATAATGAGAAGTTTTGTTCCAACCTTACAGTGTTCTTCAATGATTTCTGCTGTTTTTCCCCAGGCAGAGCATCGAAAGAAGTCTGTTGGATAATTACCTTGTTCATCTCTTTTGAGAGACATATCTGGAACTGCAAAATTAAATAATGCATGTGCATAAGGTTCTTTTCCAGAACTGTACTGTACGTTTGGTTCTTCTGTTAATCTTCCTGTAATCATTAATTTGTTCATACTGAATACCTGTACCTTTCTTAAATAAATGTTTTTTGTGACATTGCCTTGTGGTTAGAAAACCACTTTTCTAGGTCTTAAGACCAATTGTTTGCTTTTAGTTCATAGTTTGTTTCTCCTTTCAGATAAATCTTTGAATAAAAAAAGCAAGCATCTTTTAGGTTAAAATGCTTGCATAGTTACATATAGATTTGAATACTCAAATCATAGTTGATTCTGTTATGAATCAACAAAGTTACATATTTGATTTTATCTACTATCTGCCAAAATAGTTTTTATATATTATAT
>X314_Red_Deer__coassemble_153_pt1 | contig 13089 bp, 14 predicted proteins | sample X314_Red_Deer__metabat2_high_PE_002 | metagenome-assembled genome bin X314_Red_Deer
GCGTGCTTTCAACTCTTCATAAAGTTGAAATTTTCGAGTGCCTTTCAATATTATATGGAAAGAATGCACCATTTCAGGCATCGAATTTATTCGCCGATTCCTTATGCATGTACTACCAAAACGCTTTGTCAGAATCAGACACTACGGTTTACTGTGTACCAGAACCAAAACCAGACATCTGACATTTCAAACCTCAGCAATGAGGTCTATTTGTCGTCTTCGAATACTTATAATTGATTGCACTTATCTCATCTTAACACTATTTACAGACATTTTTTCAAAATAAGGTGATGATTGAAACCCCATAAGTTCATCGACAAAGTGACGCGACTTTGCTCAATTCGGCAAAATCGCTATTAGCGCAAACGAAAGGGCAGGTACTGACAATATGCAAGTCTGCTTTTTCGTTTACGCTAACAGCGATTATAACCTATTCAATAATCACGTGCATTCAGACTCCATACAAAGGCTGAATGCACGCATTATATAAAATAAATAATTACTCTTGATGTTCCAATACCCACCTAAGCATAGCTTCATACTCCAAGGTACCATCTGCTACTGCAAGAACCATTTCAAATAGTTCTTTTTGTGTATATCGTAATTCAATTCCATTCAACGCAAAGAATACAAGCATCGCATGCGTTCCTATACGTTTATTCCCATCCAACATACAATGGTTTTTAATCAAACCATAGCCAAGACGTGTACCTTTTGCTTGTATTGTTGGATATAATTCCTCTCCGGCAAATACTTGAAATGGAGTCGCAATAGCTGATTCCAACAAATTAAAATCTCTTACACCAGGAGTTCCACCAGTCTGTTCAATAAGCTGTGAATGGAGCATTAGAATCTGCTCTTTACTCAGTCTTTTCATTTAGCAAGCACCTCATAAGCCTCCTTATTCTGTGCAAGCAATCGTTTTGAAATCTCGAGCACATCCTCATCTTTAGCTACTGCACTTTCATCCGCTTTGCTAAAATCAATAACTAAATATCTTGGTGCATTATTCTTAAGTATAACAACTGATCCAAGCTCATCTACTAATCTTGCAACTTTTGAGAAGTTCTGATTTGCTTCTGTAATTGAAACCATTGTGTTTGTATCTACTGTCATATGAACACCTCCATCATCTTATATAGATAGTATATCACTTTTTCTAGGATAAATTCAACCTATTTTCATTAAATAATTTCGTAAGAATCACTACGATATATATTTTCTATGTGACAATTTTACATTATTTTGATTAACCATGGCATACCTAAGTGTTGTGTCAATTTGCTCATGTTCAAGTATTTTCTGCACCTGTTCTATCGGCATCCCCTTTTCGATTGCTCTGGTTGCCATAGTCCTTCTAAACTTATGTGGATGTACCTTTTCTACACCCAACTTCTTCCCCATTTCCCTGAGACGCAATTCCACACCACTCTCTGTAAGTCTACTATGCGGCTTGTTTAATGAAACAAATAATGCCTCATTACTATCTATTCTTGATTCAATATAGTTTAATAGGTGTATCTTCGTCTTAGCATCAAAATAAGCTTTACGTTCTTTATCTCCTTTTCCATAAACAACACATTCTCGCTCAGAGAAATCTATGTCACTAATATTTAGTTTAACCAATTCCCCCACACGAATGCCTGTCGAAAGCAAAAAATCAATCATAGCCCTGTCGCGTAAGTTATTACAGTTATCCCGTAGAATCTCAACCTTTTCATCAGGAATAGTATCTTTTACAATAATTGCCGTCTTAACTTTATGAATTCTTTTCATCGGACTTTTTATTATATAATCCTCTTCTTCCATCCACGAAAAGAATGTGGAAAGACTCCTACGGATATTATCAATAGTCCCTTTCCACAATTATTAATCGATTGATACTCCACAAGATACTTTCGTAACATCTCAGTAGTTATCTTTACCACCGGAATATTAATTGTCTTTAGCATCTTCTCAATATTACACCTATAATAGCGTATCGTTTTGTCAGAACATCCTTCTAAATGTTTCGCCGTCAAAAACATGTCCAAAAACTCTTCATTACCGGTTTGTAAATAATCAGACATAGTATTCTCAGACAACCGATTTATCAAAACCTCTTGTAGCTTTTGCATCTGTGATGCATTTAATACCTCAGCCATATCATTGATAATGTTATAAATCTCTCTACCCATAAGAGCACACTCCTTTTTGAAGGAGTATATCGCAGAAAAATTGGCACATCAACAGAGCGTATTACTGAAAGTTTGCGCGTAGCAACGAGCCATGCTGGACAGTGGCTAAATACTGCTCGTCGGGTGCTTGCTCACAGGCAGACATATTCGAGTTCAGATGCATACGGCGAACGCCGCGACAACGAGTAAGCGCTAGCTTACGAGTCTGTCGGCATGGCGATACACCTACTAATTGAAAGTTATCAACCTCCCGGCTGACAAGAATCATACACATTATAAACTACGCCCCACTCATCATATTCAATATAATAATAATGTTTTAGATGGTCAGGCATTATCGGTCCATTATCTGTGTATATGTAATATGCCACTGTGCCTTTTTCACCATCTTTGATTTGTCCTAAATCAAATTCACCATACTTTTCTTCTATCATATGAATATTGCTTTGTAAAATAATCCAATCATTGTACTTGTAGTATGTACTATGTGAAGAAGTAAATAAAATTATCACTATTAGTAAAACAAAATGAATGCATACTGCAATAATAACTGTTTTTCTATTTTTCTTTCTTATCAGCTTTGTAATAAAGGAAATTATACAAATGATAATTCCGACAATTAATAGAAGCATTACCAATAATGTTCCCATATCAAAATACCACTGATTCAATTCTTAATTCCTCCGTAGAATGCAAATCTTATGTTGCATTCAATCTCTCTGCAAGACTGAAATTTGTACCTACTTTTATTCTACTTCCAATATTGCTTCAAACAATTTAGCCGCCTCCCCCGGTTCCTCAAATATAGGACTATGCGCCGAATTATCAAACACATAGAATTCTTTTATAGGGGCATTAATCTGTTCATAATACTCATATTGCAAATCAAAACAGCATGTATAGTCATATTTGCCTGCAAAAAAGTAAATAGGAATCTGTAAAGAGGGCACTTCATTAAAAGCATTGAAATGAATAGAATCATTAACAACCGGGAATTGTGCAGACAGCCCTTTTCCTCTCCATAAATTTATTCTTTCTTGCCATGTATAAGCCTTACAGCGTAGACTCGGAAAGAAAATTCCGGTAATTACAGAGTCTATATCTCTTGTTGTTCCAACACCCAACTCATGCATGGCTGTGTCACGCAAAGAAGATGAAAAATATTTTGTATACATTTCATCGGATTCTCGAATGGGACAACTTTCAAATTTCTCAACCATTTTGGTATTGCCTAGCTGTTCATATTGCGCTTTCATATAATCATATGCCATATATTCAGACTCTATCTGATTGCAATTCTGTGCCATTGCTATATATGCATTATAATATTCTGGATATTGCTGTACTGTTTTGATGGCAATATAAGTACCAAAAGAATGACCCATCATATATATTTTTTCTTGTCCAAATCTTTCAGATAAATATTTGCTTACTGCAACAACATCTGATATGTATTTTTCTGTGGTCATTTCTTCTGCTTTGATATCAGAACTGTAGGATAATCCGGTTCCTCTATATTCCAAATAGCAAACCACAAATTTATCTGTAAGACCGGATGGATACATATATTCCAATAAATATTCCGAAATTCCGGGACCACCTCCACACACCAATAATACCGGATTGCCAATATCCTTTGCCATAATAATCATTCCTAGATTTCCATCTTCAACTTCTAAGTAACACTTTTCAGCTATGCTATTCTCCATAACTTCTCCGTTTTCATCATAAAATTGCGGTAGTTTACCTTTGCTTGGTGGAAAAACAATTAAAATTAACAGTAGTAAAACTGCAACAAACACAAAAAAACCTATTATCATTTTAAGCACTCTCTTTCTTTTCATTATGTATCACCTATTCAACCAATATTTTGTCTAAAACATCTTCCCATTCAAAGTCTTTCTTTATACCTTGCATCGAAGCAATAGATGCAAGTCCATGAACCTTTGCCCACATGGCGATAATACCATATTTAATACGTTCCTCACTGAAACCTTCGCTTCTATAAACCAAATACGTTTTTTCTTTATAGTATTGAAAAGGCTCAAATGCATTTGATTCATTACCCATACATAAATCTATCTTCAAATGTGGTTGTGCAAACAAAAAAGAATAGTATTCGGGATATTTAATGAAAAATTGAACATACGCTTTTCCCATGTTTAATATTGCTATTGGAGAATTACTATGCTCTGTATTCTCATAGGCATCTTTCAGACACTTCGACAATTGCTCGGTTACATATTCCTGTATTGCAACTAATAATTCTTCCTTGTTTTTAAAATGACTATAGGGAGCGGCTTCGCTGACATTACACATCTGCGCCAATCTTCTTAAAGACAGCCTGTTAATCCCATCTTCTTGTATCATATGCAAACCAGACTTTATTAATTGAATTTTCAAATCTCCATGATGATATTTTTTATCCATACGCCCTCCAATCTTAACACTGTTAAGTTTAGCGTATTATTAGTATTTGTCAAGCCTAATTTATCTCATAACTATCTTCACATATCTCAGCGTAAAATTTAAATTGAACAAAAGCGCTGCGCGATGGCCTGCCAAGGCTGTCGCGCAGTTTTTTCTACTTTATCTAAAAAAGGCAGTGACAGGATTGTCCCAAGATAGTATTGTTAAGGTGCGAACAATAACATACTTCAAACACGGGCTTACCATTCCATACGACATTCTCCTTGATAAATACTTAGAAGCCCAAAGAGATATCGAATACTTGGAATATAAAATATCTCCATTAAATGAAGAGCTTGATGCCTGACAAAAAGCCTATGGAGACTATGCTGACATTTTGCTTTTATCTATTGCTTCATTGCAACAATATGCTTGAATTTCCCACTTTTAGCATTGGCTTCCGGTTGTTTGTCCGAACAATAAATCTCACAAATAACACCATTTTGCAATAAATATTCTGTTACAGCCTTCTTGGCTTCTTCAAATGCCTGCGCCTTATCTTCAGCAATCAACCTCAACTCTAACTCGTTTCCACTCACCTGAATCAACTGAAAACGTTGTATTCCATGTATTTCCTTAAGAGATACTGGATGATAGTGGGAATGTCCGTAAGGGCTGTAAGATTATCAAAAAGGACGAAGTCTATGAGCGAATCCCATTTACCATTAAGAACCCGCTGTTCAAGCAGGAATCATTTGTAGATGAGGCAAAACGCTTTTATACCGACATTATCAATCGTCTGATAGAAGATGAGAAAGACAAACTCCATGTCTTTGACAAAAACGGATTGTATCTTGCCACCAAGAAAATCGGCAAGAATAATCCCAAGGCAGAACAGATAAAAGCAGAGAACGAGGTGCGTATGCAATGGAATCACAAGGTAGACAGAGCCTTAGTCAGTCAGGTTCCGGAGGATGAAATACGGCAGATAAAGAAAGAATTTATCACAGACCGTATCCGGCAATCCATTGACGCATGGGGCAGACAGCCGGATATGCTTGCAAGTATTATCATCCATGCAGCCATGAGACTGGCACTTCTGATTTCCAAGGTACTGACTGCCGCAAGGGCATTGAAAGACAATCTGTTCCATGAGGCCCTTGAAAAAGAGTATGCGAGCAAGGATGTTATAAAAGCTGAGGACACCGCAGATGTCGTTACAACTCCAGCTAAAGAAGTAATAATTGAGCCTGAGCCACCAAGCGTTACACTCTCTGCAACTATTCTGGAAACAGAGATTGCTGAACAGCCCAAACCACAGATACCTCCAAGACCGGTTATGCCACCGGAAGCAGCTGATTTTCCAAAACTTCAAAAGATTGATGCTACTCTTGATAAACACAATAAGCATATCTTCGAAGCAGAGCGTGAACGTGGCAATCTTGAAATTGAATTAAGCGATTTAAAGGGACTTGCAAGACTTACCAAGAAAAAGGAGCTTGAAAGCAAGATTTCCGCTAAGAACGAGGAAATCCGAACACTCAAAGCCGGATTATCAGGTATTGTTAAACAACACGGATTCGAAACGGTACAAAACTTCTACACAGCATTCTATACTGCACAGCGTGCCACAGACGCATACAAAAAAGCATGTGTCAAGTGGGAAAAAGACTTTGGAGAACAAACCACTCCAAAAGCCGAAACCATGCACGAAAAGCTACAGCGGTATCAGGAAAAAGCTGACAGGCAGAACTCCAACCGACCTTACCAAAGCAGAGATAAAGGGGCGAGATAATCGCCCCACAACCTCAAAAACAGCCCTATCCACACACATAGTGGATAAGACTGTTTTAAATTCATAATATACGTAGAACTGAATTTTTCTGTTGCTTCCAATCTCTCTGTAAGACTGAACGTTGTGTACTTAAGCCCAAACTACAAAGCCCAAAACTTAAATAAATTCCAATAGAATATATTAACAACCATAGAGAAGCTATTGATTATCACTAAGACATTTACAACTTTATATCCCTTTTTTCGTTCCTTTATGGTAATCGTTTTATAACATCCGAGTACCGACAAAAGGCACAAAATCACAGTCAAAATTCCAACGACCGCAAATGCCCACTGATAAGTAACAGCCAATTCATAATTCATAATACTGATGTATCCATATGTTAAGAATGTCAGGATTAATAATTGCGTTGCAAATGCAAGATAGATATACGGAACCCCCTTTTCTTTTGGCGTTTTTTTCAGTTTCTTTACAATTTCCCGGATTCCTCTAACCACCATAATAATCAGAGAAATCATAAATGTAAGTATGAATACACCTAACATTGCCAGCTCAACGAACATTTCAGACGGCGTAATTTCATAATAGTCTACATATGGATATTCTATTTTACTCAAGGGATTCCCTACACTATAAACAAAGAAAACATCTTCCTCATTCAAATCACCCCGATATGAAAGATTTAGTAATTTTAAGGGACCTACCTTAAAATTTCTCGCTGTTTTGTATATACCTTGAGGATTCCCCTTATCGATTTCATACTTTTCATCTGTATATTCGCCATAAATCAATTCCATCATTTCGATATTATATACTGATTCGTTCGCCTGATTAGTCATTACAACAGTTCCAATTCCACTTTCCAAGTTCATCAATAGATATGACGAACAGCCCGCTGTATTTCCTCCGTGCCCTATTGTCTGAACCCCTAAAGGAATCATCCACATTCCGTGATAGTTTCGACCAATTTCAGTCCCGCAGTAATAATCAGTGGGTGTAAACATTTCTTTCCATGTATCACTATTACTAAAAAGAACTGTATTCTCGTCCATCAAACCTTTAGCAAATGTCTCAAAATCTTCTAATGTAGAAGTACACATTCCTACCGGATAAAGAGAAATATAGTAGAATACATCTTCAAGCTTATTGCCTGCAATATCGTAGGACATCAGTTCTTTTCTTTTTTCAGCCACCCATTCATTGTCAGATAAGTCCATAGCAATTGCACTGTGTTCCATTCCTAGTGGTTCAAAAATGTTAGCATGAACGTATTCCACATAATCCATACCACTGACCTGCTCAACTACATAAGCAGCCAGAGCCGTACTCCAATTTGAATAGGCAACCATTGTCCCAGGCTCAAAGATTTGCTCAGGTTGATGCTCCAAAATAGCCTCTTCAAGATTTGAATAGGCATCCACATCCTTTACGAACAAATCTGTATAATCCTCTTGAAAGCCTGCCGAATGATTCATCAGATGAATCATTGTTATATCAGCATCATAATTAAGATTTTTGAAAACATCACTCGGTAAATACTCTTGTATATCTGCTTCCAGACTGATTTTTCCCTGCTCTACTAACTGCATAACACTGACCCAAACCATCAATTTGCTGGCGGAACCCCATTCAAATACTGTATCTTTATCAACTTCGATATTATTTTCTTTATCCGCATACCCATAATAACCTGATGCTATTTCCTGCTCACCGTTAAAAACAGCATAAGCCATTCCTGCAGTAGTTTTCTTATTATCTTCTACATACTGATTAATTGTTTCTTTAAGTTCCGATGCACTAATGCCTGATGGTAAGGTCTGCTCCTGAGCGCATACTGTCCCTATATTTGACCAAAATATTATGAGTGATATCAAAATTATTAAAAATTTACTTCTTTTCATTTTTTCTGTATAGCCATTTAGTAAAGGAATGACCAATACTCCCTTCTTAGTTTACATACACAAATTCAAATTAAATCTTCATCCATTCCTTGGTTTTATTGAGCGCCTTGAAGTAACAAAGCAACAGTTTCCAGCAAGTATATCCCGCAAATAAGAGAGCAAGCCCCATCGTTACACAGAAAACTAATACAATAAATGGATTCTCAATTCCTGCAACAACAATGCTATCACCATACGGAAGACCTAAATTCAAAAGCAAATCAATCATTTTATATAGACCTAAAACAGGGCAAACTGCACCACAAATTATGAATACAGGGCCGCATATTATAAGAATCGGTATAATAAAAATTCCAGACAAACTTGCAAGGCTGTAATAAGCAATCATAGAAAGCACTCTTGTAAAACTAAATGTATTATCTTTAGCAATAAAAGCTTCCAAATATGCTTTCGCCAAATTTTTGGGATGTCCTAATCTGTTAATAATTTCTTCCGGCGTTTTTCCTTCATTTTCAAGTTCAAGCATTTCACTTTTTATTTCTTTTACAATATCAACACGCTCCGAAACCGGCATAGGCTTCAGGTGCCATTCAACTCTTTCAAGATAACTATTAAGGATTTTTTTCATGATTTTATTCTCCTTTGATTTCTGTAATTGCCTCAAGCAAGTTATTCCATTCTTGAGACATCATTGCAATATATTCTAACCCTTTATTTGTAATGGAATAGTATTTTCGTGGTGGTAAACCTTCTACACCGTCTTGCCATGAAGATATAATAAATTCCTCTTTTTGTAAGCGTCTAAGTAATGGATATATTGTATTTTCCCTTGCTGCCAGAATTGGATATTTTTCTAATGTACTGATAATTTCATAACCGTATGTGGGCTTTTGTTTAATCATCAACAAGATACAAAACTCAAGTGTACCTCGTTTAATTTGGGATTTCCAATCTTCAATATTCATGTACTGTACCTCCTGTATATACATCGTACTACACAGTATATCTAATGTCAATAGTTAAATAAAAAAACCACGTCTGTTACTTCCGAAAAGTAACGGTCGTGGTTTTTTTACCCAAACTATTTCTTTTATACAAAGCAGAATAGAGTAGAAAATTCTAGTTTTTCTCTTATTCTATCATATCTGATTCCGTTATTCTACAAGCATTTTTTAGAATAGCCACTGATTGAATTTACCAAACTTCCAGACTATCAATCGCATCTACCCACGCCTGCATTTCTCCATCTAAGGCAAGCCGAACATACTCCAATGGCTCATCTATTGCTAATGCATTCAAAGAATTCTGCGAGCAGGGTGTTGTTATTAATCCGTCCTCAGCCTTATTACAATCAATCCGCAATATGTAATTCTCAAATGTGGATACATCAATACTGTTTGTCTGTGGGTTATATTCTGCGTATATTAATCGCATCTTATCTGTCCTTTCCTGAATTGTATTAAAAGCATCTCATCCAATTCCAACTGCCATTTTTATAATTTGTTATAAGTTGTTACCTGATTTTCTGTCTCCGCTCCGCTTCGGTCCGCACAGAGCAGATGTCCACCGGACATCTTGTGCCCTTGTTTTTTCCATTCTCATCATCTACGCAATAAATGTCATAATTTTTGCCATCAACAAAGCAATTAATGGATATCCCACCAATGCTCCTATCCACTTTCTAACCAACACTTTTACTGGAATATATGGTTTCAAATCTTCCGTTCCTGGTATGAGCCACGCTTTTGTATGTCCTACCCAATACCAGTCAATAAAGAATCTGTCAAACAGCCCCATAATAACCAGTATAACGGTCATTTGAATAAAGCCTTCTGTAAAATCAGTAACACCATTCACTCCATATACCATATACGGAACTAATGTGCGCAAAGGAATAAATAAAACACATCACTATACCTTCAAAAAAGACCAACATATATATTTCCTCCCACTTAAACTTCAATTCGCCGCTTAGTTGAATAATTTAATATCAACTGCTCACGGTCTTGTTTATTATATAAAAAGCGTCTCACTTGAGTCTCTGCCACTAGAAAACTGCTACTATTAAGTATTCCATTAACAATCCGCTCTATAATAGATTCAGAATCCCTATAACACCAATCATGCTAAGTCCAACTCCTAAAATAGAAAAGCATAATTCTATTGTCATATTCTCTTCACTCCTTATGATTTATTACATCAAAAGTTCATTAACTCTCATTGAGCTAGTTGTAGCTAACCGCAATTATATCAAGAAAATACCTATTGTCAATGATTTATTAAAATAAGGATGTAGGTTATTCCCACATCCTTAATCTAAACACTCTGTAGCACCGAAATTTTCAGGTCTGCTTTGCATTGAAAATAATATCTTTAACTATCAAATTTTCTATCATATAACAATGCTGCTATCAAAACAACAAAACATGAACCTGCATTATGCACTAAAGCACCTGTCGTAGGTGTTAATACTCCCAATACCGAAAGTGTAACTGCAAGGAAATTGATACACATAGAAAGTGTAATACTAAATTTGATTGTACTTACTGTCGCATTTGAAAGTCTTTTCAAATATGGGATTTTTGCAATATCATCACTCATAAGAGCAATATCAGCTGCTTCTACTGCAATGTCACTTCCCATGCTTCCCATTGCAACCCCCACACCTGCACTCTTTAATGCCGGTGCATCGTTTACACCATCACCAATCATACATACTACCTTGCCATTCTCTTGTAAACAGTTGATATTTTCCACCTTATGCTCTGGTAAAAGTTCAGCATGCACATTGCGTATTCCCACCTGTTCGGCAAAATAATTCGCAGTTTTTTTATTATCTCCAGTAAGTAATACCACCTCTGTTTTCATCTCATGAAGCTTTTTAACCATTATTTCGGCTTCCGGACGAAGTACATCAGATAACCCAATAATACCGATACATTTCTTACTGTCAGCAACAAGTACAGAAGCTTTTCCCTGCATTCTGAGTTTCTCCAATTTTGTCAGGATGTTATCACTTATTGTAATACCATTCTCATTCAGGAATTTTTCATTACCACAGTATAATTGTTTATCGAACACCTCGGCATAGATGCCTTTACCACTTGCCATCTTAAAATTGTACGATTCCAGTATAAGTATTTTTTTCTTTTGCGCATATACTACAATTGCTTTTCCTAAAGGATGTTCACTTTTGCTTTCTGCGGATGCTACCATAGATAGTAAATCATTTTCACTTAAATCTTTCTCAAAGGAAATAATATCACTTACTTCAAGTTGTCCCAATGTAAGTGTACCTGTCTTATCAAAAGCAATCGTATCTACCTTACCCATTTTTTCTAACGCTTCACCACACTTAATGATAACACCCTGCTTAGTTGCCTGACCAATAGCCGCCATAATAGCAGTAGGTGTTGCAAGTACTAATGCGCAAGGACAGAATACAACAAGAACTGTAACAGCTCTAACAATGTCCTTTGTAACTATCCACGTAATAATCGCTATCATCAATGCAACCGGAACAAGCCAACTTGCACATTTATCTGTAATACGCTGCATAGGAGCTTTATTATTTTCTGCTTCCTGCACCATACGAATCAATTTCCGGAGCGAACTATCCTCGCCTACCTTAGTTGCTCGTATATCAATTGCACCAAACCGATTGATTGTTCCACAGTACACTTCCTCGCCTACACCCTTGTCTACCGGAATAGATTCTCCGGTCATAATTGACTGGTCTACAGAAGTTTCACCGGAAAGAATGACGCCATCCACCGGAATTATTTCGCCCGGTAGAACACGGAGAATATCTTCCTTTTTTATTTCCTCTGCTGAAATCATTACCTCTTTACCATCCATAATCTTTCTACCCTGTGTAGGTGCAAGACTAATCAGCTTCTTTAATCCTTTCTTCGCCCTTTCGGTTGTCATATCCTCCAAAATTGCACCGATTGCCATAATAAATGCAACTTCTCCGGCTGCAAACAAGTCACCGATTGCTATAGCTGCAAACATGGCAATACTAATTAAAAGTGCTGATGATATTTTGCTGATACCGGGATTATAAATTATTCTCCATACCGCCAAATACAGAAGTGGAATACCACTGATAATCACTGCAATCCATGCAGGGTCAACCGGTAGATTTACCCCAACTCTCGGCAAAACAAAACTTAATATAAGAAACACTCCTCCTACAAGTGTTGCAGGAACACCTGCAAGGAAATCATTGATGCTGCAGATGTAGGAAGAACTACTTTTTATGCACATTTTGAGACCAAAGATTATCTGCTAAAAGACCTTTGCGAAGAATTATTCGGTCATATTATTGATACAGCAGTGGGACTTCCGCATGGTCATCACCACTATTCTTGTGGTAATTCAACTGATTCCGTATTCCTACATCTTTTACGACATTTGCAAGAGAATGACAGGCATATACTAGAACTTCTTTCTTCTCAGAACAACGATTTATTTCTGAGATATTTTAAGAGCAATCTGAAAAAACTGATAATCTCTCAATATGCTCAAAAAGGACTTTTAAAGAATTCAAAATTACCGGAGGATTATCTTGTAAATCACATAACATCGTCCTTTGTGGAAGCAGTAAGCTGGTGGCTATCACATGATATGAAGGAAAGTCCTGAACAGATTACTGAATATTTCATAGCAACGATTGAACCGATATTATAAACCCAACAAGAACTTCATAATCTTCGTGAAAAGAGCAAGAATTGAAAGTCCATACAGATTGGCTACACAGACGCTTACTTTGTTCACTTTGGCAAAATCAAACGCAGCGCAAACG
>X314_Red_Deer__coassemble_156_pt1 | contig 13047 bp, 14 predicted proteins | sample X314_Red_Deer__metabat2_high_PE_002 | metagenome-assembled genome bin X314_Red_Deer
CTTTGTCAGAAGAATAAATGTGAATGGCGTAACCTTGTGATAATGCCAATTATGATGAGATATATTTAAATAATATGTTTTTGCAACACCCCTTTTTTGTCGAAATAGTAAGATGAGTTGTACAAAGAACGGTAGGTGTTTTGACAAAAAATCAAGACATAAAAAAATATAATGTGTATATCAAGCGTGAGAATAATCATGTCTGATATCGGATGGAAGTGAGGTGAAGATAAATATACATAATATATGCAGATGTGTATCTGCTGGAAAATCTTTTGATGGATTACATCGCATTATTAAGTGTGAACTGTTTTTTGCGGCGCAGAAAAAAAAGTATCAGGCTGCTTGTTACCGCTTTTTTATCTTCCATAGGAAGCTTAGTTGCCATGCTTTTGATACAGAATGCGGTGCTAAGGATAGTATTGGTTCATTTTGTCTTAAATACAGCTATGGTCTTTGTGGGATTTGGAAGGTGTAGCAAAAAAGAGTTCATAGAAAATTGGGCAGTTATATATTTTACAGTAATTTTTGCAGGCGGTGTGATGGAGTGGCTGTCAAAGGGGAGCGAAACAATATCAGACTTTCTCTTGTATGGATTGGCGGCATCCGCGATACTTACGGCAGCAAATATTTATGTAAATAACAGAAAGAATTTTACAGGTCATCTTTTTCCGGTAGAATTGGAGCACAAAGGCGTAGTAATGAAGCTGATGGCGTATTGGGACAGTGGAAATCAACTGCATGACTCATATACAGGAAAGCCGGTGTGCATTATGGACAGAAGAATGGGAGAAGCATTGCTAGAGATAAAGCTAGAGGAAATGGAATGTGTGCCCGGAATCCGATACATCCCATTTTGCTCTCTTGGGGAAACAGAGGGGCTTCTTGCGGTATTTGACGTAGAGAAAATGAAGATTTTTACTGGAGGAAAAAAGCTTGAAATAACGAAAGCTGTGATAGGACTGGCAGATAAAAGGCTATTTGAAAATAAGGAGTATAAAATGATACTGCATGCATCCATGCAGTAAAAAAGAATCTCGCTTGCGCGACACTTTTTCGACATACACTACGTACGTGCAATTACCACAATATATATAGGAAGGACAGTTGAATATGATAATGAAAATGGTAGTACCGGAATATGAACAGGTGAAAGTCTGGCCAAAAATTTGTAAGCTTTTTATGCGGAAAAATGCAGAAATTCATTATATTGGAGGTGCAGAAATTCTTCCACCGCCCCTAGAAGGTGAGGACGAGTCATACTGTATTCAGATGCTTGGCAGTGATAACCCTGAATTTGCAAGAAAACGCTTAATTGAGCACAATCTTAGACTTGTTGTTTACATAGCAAAAAAATTTGATAATACCGGTGTAGGGGTAGAGGATTTGATATCAATTGGAACAATTGGATTGATAAAGGGAATTAACACCTTTAATCCAAATAAAAATATTAAGCTTGCAACCTATGCGTCCCGCTGTATCGAAAATGAAATTCTAATGTATTTAAGAAGAAATAATAAGACAAAATTAGAAGTGTCTATTGATGAACCGCTAAATGTAGATTGGGACGGAAATGAGCTTTTATTATCTGATATTCTTGGAACAGATGAGGATGTCATTTATCACGACATGGAAACAGATGTGGAACGAAAGCTTTTGAATGCGGCTATCAGCAAGCTTTCAGGAAGAGAGCGGATGATTATTGAATTGCGCTTCGGATTGAATTCCATTGATGGGGAGGAAAAGACGCAGAAGGAAGTTGCAGATATGCTTGGAATATCCCAGTCTTATATTTCCCGTTTAGAAAAGAAAATTATGGGACGATTAAAAAAAGAAATTGTACGATTTGAGTGAAAATAGTATAATTATCTTATAAATAAATGAAAAATGATGAATTGGGAGAAAATAAAGATTACTATTTGAAAATACTTGTGGGTGATGATTAGAGAGGGAATATGTCAAGACACATATCCTGTATCAAATAGTAATGGATTGGAGGGACTATTATGCAGCTAGAATTTTTAGGCGCAGCACATGAGGTAACGGGCAGTTGTCATTTTATTTCATTTGGGGATAAGAACCTCTTAGTAGATTGTGGTATGGAGCAGGGACCGGACATTTATGTGAATCAGGAGATTCCGGTAAATGCAGCCGCGATTGATTATGTATTTGTAACTCATGCACATATTGACCATTCGGGATTATTACCGTTGTTATATAATCACGGATTCCGTGGACAGATATTTGCAACTACAGCAACTACTGAACTTTGTAACATTATGCTAAAGGACAGTGCACATATCCAGATGTTTGAAGCTGAGTGGAAAAATCGTAAGGCAAGACGTGCCGGAAAACCGGAAGTGGTACCACTTTATGATATGAATGATGCGATGGGTGTATTGACAAAATTTATTCCGTGTGAATATAATCAGGTCGTTGAAATCTGTGACGGATTAAAAGTGCGGTTTGTGGATGCAGGTCATTTATTAGGTTCCTCTAGCATTGAATTATGGATTAGAGAAGAGGAAGAGGAAATTAAAATTGTTTTTTCCGGAGATATCGGGCATGGAAATAAACCATTAATTAAAAATCCGCAGTACATAAAAGATGCAGACTATGTTGTAATGGAATCAACTTATGGTGACAGAAACCATATGACACCTCCGGATTATGCAACAGAGTTGGCAAGCGTGCTTAAAGATACTTTCGGGCGTGGTGGTAATGTTGTAATACCGGCGTTTTCCGTAGGAAGAACACAGGAAATGCTTTATTTTATGCGAAGAATTAAAACTGAGAAGCTGCTTCCTGAATTTCAAAATTTTGAGGTATATATTGACAGCCCGTTAGCAGTAGAAGCAACGACGATATTTAATAGAAATGTGGAGGATTGCTTTAGCGAAGAGGCATTAGAGCTGGTGCATCAGGGAATTAATCCGATTGGATTTTCCGGACTGCGTATGTCCATTACCAGTGATGAATCCAAAATGATTAATTTCAATGATAAACCAAAGGTAATTATTTCAGCATCCGGTATGTGTGAGGCGGGACGAATCAGACATCATTTAAAACACAATTTGTGGCGTTCTGATTCTACGATTCTTTTTGTTGGTTATCAGGTTCCCGGAACCTTAGGAAATATGTTGTTAAATGGTGCAAAGGAAGTAAAGCTTTTTGGAGAAACCATAGAGGTCCGGGCTAAAATACTGAATCTTCCGGGTATCAGTGGTCATGCAGATATGGAAGGACTTACAAAGTGGATAGCTGCTTTTGAACAGAAGCCCAAGAAAGTATTTGTTGTGCATGGTGATGATAAAATAACAGAAAACTTTGCCACGCATATTAAAGAAACTTTAGGCTTGGAAACCTATGCACCGTTTAGCGGGGATACTTTTGATTTACTGACAGGAGAATGTATTCAGGAGGGAAGCAGAGCGCTTGTTGAGAAAAAAACAACAAAACAGCGTGCATCCAGCAATGTATTTGCAAGACTTCTTGCGGCAGGACAGAGGTTGCTTAGTGTTATTAATAAGTGTGAAGGCATGGCCAATAAAGATCTTGGGAAATTCGCAGACCAGATTAATGCATTAAGTGACAAGTGGGACAGATGATAAGTAATGAAAAATAGCTTTCCGGCAGTTCGAGAAACACAACAATTGTGTTTCCCGAACGAGGGAGAAAACTATAGAGAAAGATACTGGCGAATCGATTTTAAAGCAGATTTTTCCAAACGGCTTACCTGAGCCTGGGAAATATGGATTTCATCTGCAACCTCCATTTGGGTTTTTCCCTCAAAAAAGCGAAGATTAATAATATAATTTTCGCGCTCTGTCAGACGGGACATTGCATCACCGAGGGAAAGCTTTTCCACCCAGTTATCCTCCCTGTTTTTTTTGTCACTAATCTGATCCATGACATAAAGGGTGTCGCCACCATCGGAATATACCGGGTCGTAAAGGGAAACAGGACTTTGAATTGCATCAAGAGCATAGACAATGTCTTCTTTTTGAAGTCCTGTTTCATCTGCGATATCCTGCAGGGTAGGTTCTTTAAAACTGTTTTTAGAAAGAATTTCTTTGGCGTGAATTGCTTTGTAGGCGGTATCACGCAGGGAACGGCTGACACGTATTGTATTGTTGTCACGCAGGTAGCGGCGAATTTCTCCAATAATCATGGGCACCGCATAGGTGGAAAATTTTACCCCCATAGTAGGGTCAAAATTGTCGATGGATTTAATCAGGCCAATGCAGCCGATTTGGAATAAATCATCTGCGTTTTCTGCATTTCCTGAAAAACGCTTGATGACGCTTAGTACAAGACGCAGATTGCCCTTGATATATGTTTCGCGGGCTTGTTGGTCTCCTTCTTTAATACGTTTGAAGAGTTCTTCTTTTTCAGCTTCCTTTAAAACGGGTAGCTTTGCGGTGTTAACGCCGCAGATTTCTACTTTGTATACAGGCATGGGACAATCCTCCGGATAAGTTTTTTCAATAGAGAACTGTAGAGTGTGTTCTATTGTTTGGAGCTTTGTATAAAGGATGTGAAATTTATTTTAAAAATATACAGAAATAAACTTTTTTTTATGGGAAAAACGTAGTAAAATAGTATTAGAAAAATCCGATAAAGAATGAAAAAGATAGGGTGATAGGGTAGATGAAGGATTTAATAGACGAACGCAATAAACGTGAAAAAATGAAAAAAAGTATCGTAAAGTTCTGGAATGTGAATTATGTCGATGCGGAGACATTAAGAAAGCAGCAGGAAGAGGCTGAGGAAGCAGAACGACTGAAAGCATTAGAAGAGGCGGAGCGGGCTGCTGAGATGAACCGTGCCTACGAGGAAGCTTCCAATAGAAGGAACTATGACTATAATCCGACTACGGGATCATATTCAGGGGAATACGGTCAGGGTGAAGTTGATGAAGTAACCAAAGGGCAGATTGACAAGATATTGCAGGAGAAAGATGAGATACTGCGTAGCCTGATTGATGGTGAAAGATAGTACCTCTCTTCCAGATAACTTGACATACTGCACAAATAAATTTTCATATGCAAGTTAAAAGAGAGAGACACACAGTGGTGGCTTGAGAAAATCGCAAAAAGTCCGGTTATTAAGAAACTTCTATACTAGGAAACAGATACAGCCGATTGCATACTATATAGTAAGAACAGATGCAGGTGTGGCATGTCAGTGATAATACTAAAAAAATATCATGGTCTGGGCAATGATTATCTTGTGTATGACCCAAATAAGAACGAAGACTTTTTACAGGAACGCCAGATTGCACTTTTATGCAGAAGAAACGTAGGAGTGGGGGCAGATGGCATTTTATACGGGCCTTTTTTTGAGGAAAACAAAATAAATGTACGAATATTTAATCCGGATGGCAGTGAAGCTGAAAGAAGCGGCAATGGCATCCGGATTTTTTCCAGATATTTAAAGGATGCCGGATATATAACAGATACCTCCTATGAGCTTACTACAAAAGCGGGAACGACAAAGATTACATTTCTCGATGAAAAGGGAGAGATGATGCGAGTGGACATGGGGTATGCAGATTTCCTTGCAGAATCACTTCCGGCAGTTGGACTAGAGGAAAAGATTATCAATGAAGCAGTTTTTTTCTGTGATAATTTTTACAATGTAACCTGTGTATCTATGGGAAATCCAAATTGCGTCATTATGCTTGAGGATGTCAGCAGGAAAAAGGCATTACAGCTTGGTCCTTATGTGGAAAATGCAAAATATTTTCCAAATCGTACGAATATGCAGCTTTGCAAAGTAATTGACAGGAACAATATTCAAATTGAAATTTATGAACGTGGTGCAGGGTACACGTTTGCATCCGGAACAGGAGCATGTGCAGCAGCTGCTGCTTCTCATAAGCTTGGATTGGTAGACAACAGTGTAACGGTGCAGATGCAGGGTGGAAAGCTTTTGGTGGAATTTGCCAAGGATGACCGGATTTTTATGACAGGACCGGTGGTGTATATTGGAAGTATTTCATTAGCTGAGAATTTTTTTTCATAGTGTGTGGAGTATAATAAAAAGAAATAGAAGTACTGTGTTTTTCGCAGTTTGATAAAATGAGATAGCAGAGGTGTTTTGCAGATGCAAAACACCTTTAAAAAATGTTAGAATAAGAGCATTGGAAATGCAGTGAGTGTTGAAGAAAGCGTTAAAGGGCGCAAAAACATAACAAAAAGAGAATGTGAAATGAAAGAGTGAAGATAGATGAAATATGTATTAATTACCGGGGGGAGCAGTGGAATCGGTTTTGAACTGGCAAGAAAATTTGCGGCAGATCATTATGGAATTGTGCTTGCAGCTTCTAATCAGGAGAAATTGGTTTTAGCAAAGGAAAAATTAGAACGGGAATTTGAAACAGAAGTGCATGTGTATCAACAGAATCTTGCCAAATTGGGAGCTGCCGGACAGTTATTTGATGCAATTCATAACGATGGTATTTCTATTTCTGTTCTTGTCAATAATGCAGGCTGTGGAGTGATTGGTGCAGCAGAAGAGATTCCTGTTGATAAGGAAGAGGAAATGCTGCTTCTTAATATGGTAACGCCGGTGGAGCTGACAAAGCTTTATCTAAAGGATATGTATCAGGCAAAAAGTGGAGGAATCTTAAATATTTCGTCCACAGGAGCATTTCAGCCCGGACCATATACGGCAAGCTATTATGCCAGTAAGGAATTTTTGTTTAGTTATAGTCAGGCGGTTCGCGTCGAAGCGGCCAAAAAAGGTATAAAGGTATGTACCGTGTGTCCGGGTACGACGGACACCGGATTTTTTGAGCGGGCAGGAAGTAAAACACCAAAAAATGCAATGTCACCGGAGAAAGTGGCAGCCTATGCATATAGACGTTTTCAGAAGAATAAAGCAGTTTCCATACCGGGATTATCCTTTCGATTGATGAAGCTTTGTCCGGTAAAGATAAAGACGTGGGTCATTGCTTTGGTAAAATCCGGGAAATAATCGTAAAGAATATCAATTATTCTATGTGAAAAATACTATGTGAAAACTATGTGAAAAATGATAAAGTCTTTGACATTTTCTTCTATCATGTTTAAAATAGGAAATTAGCATAGAAACCTTAGAGGTTTTGATACAGGAACAGCTTTTGCTGTAGATAAAGAAAGGAAATTGTTATGAAAAAAATCTTAGATTTGATCACAGATGAAGTGACAAAAGCATTTGTAGCATGTGGATACGATGAAAAATATACAAAGGTTACTTTGTCTAACAGACCGGATCTTTGCGAATATCAGTGTAATGGTGCGATGGCAGCATCGAAAGAATACAAAAAAGCACCATTTATGATTGCTGATGATGTGGTTGCAAAATTGGCAGAAAATCCAATTTTTTCAATGGCAGAATCTGTAAAACCGGGATTCTTAAATTTAAAAATAGATGAAGCATATCTTGCAGATTATGTAGAGAAAATGAGTGTAGATGAAGGTCGTTTCGGTTGTGAAAAAGCAGCAAATCCAAAAACAATCATCGTAGATTACGGCGGACCAAACGTTGCAAAACCACTTCATGTAGGTCATTTACGTTCTGCCATTATCGGTGAAAGTATCAAACGTATCGGTAAATACATGGGTCACAACATGATTGGTGACGTGCATCTTGGTGATTGGGGACTTCAGATGGGACTTATCATCACAGAGTTAAAGCTTAGAAAACCGGAGCTTGTATATTTTGATGCTGATTATACAGGAGAATACCCTAAGGAAGCACCATTTACCATTTCTGAGTTAGAAGAGATTTACCCAACAGCAAGTAAGAAGTCCAAAGAGGACGAAGCCTACAAAGAAGCTGCTATGCAGGCTACTTTTGAATTGCAGAATGGAAGAGCTGGCTATCAGGCATTGCTTTCCCATATCTTAAATGTGTCAGTCAACGATTTAAAGAGAAATTATGAGAACTTAAATGTTTCCTTTGAATTATGGAAGGGTGAATCGGATGCACAGCCATATATTCCGGATATGGTTCAGAAAATGAAGGATGACGGTTTTGCATATATCAGCGAGGGTGCTTTAGTTGTTGATGTTAAGGAAGAAACAGATACAAAGGAAGTACCACCATGTATGATTTTAAAATCAGACGGAGCTTCTCTTTACAATACAACAGATCTTGCAACCATCGTATGGCGTATGCAGGACTACAATCCGGATGCTATGATTTATTTAACTGATAAGAGACAGGAGCTTTATTTCACACAGGTATTCCGTTGTGCAAGAAAGACCGGTCTTGTAAAAGAAGAGACAGGATTAAAGCATATCGGTTTTGGTACCATGAATGGAAAAGATGGCAAGCCATTTAAAACACGTGATGGTGGTGTTATGCGTTTAGAGTATCTCGTAAATGAAATTAACGAAGAAATGTTAAAGAAGATTAACGAGAACCAGAAAACAAAGGAAAACCTTGGAATTTCAGAGGAAGAAGCAAAGCAGACTGCCAAAACAGTTGCCCTGGCTGCAATTAAGTATGGTGATTTATCAAATCAGGCAAGTAAGGATTATATTTTTGATATTGATCGTTTCACTTCCTTTGAAGGAAATACAGGACCATACATCCTTTATACCATTGTTCGTATTAAGTCTATTTTAAATAAATATCATGCACTTGGTAAGAGCGAGGACGGTGCGGTAATTGAGGCTGCACACTCTAAGAGTGAAAAAGATTTAATGATGGAGCTTTCTAAGTTTACTGCTGTCATGGAGAATGCATTCGAAGAAACTGCACCACACAAGATTTGTGCATACATTTACGATTTAGCAAATGCATTTAACAGCTTCTATCATGGAACAAAAATTATGGCAGAGGAAAACGAAGCTGTACAGAAATCATATATCCGTCTGTTACAGCTGACAAAATCTGTGTTAGAAACCTGTATAGATGTATTAGGCTTTTCTGCACCGGATAGAATGTAAGATTAATACAATTTATTATTTTAAAAGTTGTAATAAAATTTAAGACAAGTCATAGAATTAGTCATAGGAAAAATTTTCCTATGACTTTTTTGCTCTATAGGAAAGACCGTGTTACATTAAAGTATGAAAGTGATGATTCCTATAGAGCAAAAACGCTCCGCGAGGATGCGCATAACGCGCGAATGGTAGATGTCACTGCGTGACCGCGCGTTAGCGCGAGAATCTCGCAAGCGAGATTCTTTTTTATTTTATAGGAAAGTCTTGTCATGCTAATGCATGAAAGTTTGTTCTATAAAGCAAAAACGCTCCGCGAGGATGTGCATAACACGCGAATGGTAGATGCTACTGTGTAACCCGCGGCGACGCTTTTGATAGAAATGAGGTGTTAGATTGTGCAGCATTGAAATGCTTTTTCCAAAACACATAAGATGCCTGTTTAAATCAAGTGCATGGTTAAACGGTTTAGAGGAAATCCGGGTGCGGATTGGACAACCAATAGAATTTTTGTATGGAACAAAAATATGCTGTCTTATGCAAAATCAGAGGGAGGTAATGTTTTGTGAAAGCAGGGCAGCGTGGAAAAACAAAAGCAGTCTGTATTTTGTAAGTACTGCGGATATTGCAGAAATGATGAGTTATATCAGTAACTACTCGTTGTATGCCTATAAAGAAGAAATCAAACAGGGGTATATTACGATTGAGGGGGGACACCGGATTGGGGTAGCAGGACAGGCAGCAATGGAAAGCGGAAGAATCACAGGAATTTATCATATTGCTTTTTTAAATATCCGTGTGGCCCATGAGCGGGTGGGCTGTGCAGATAAAATTCTTCCGTATATTCGCCATAGGAACAGCATTTATAATACGCTGATTTTATCTGCACCGGGTGCAGGAAAAACAACGCTGCTTCGCGATAGTATAAGGGCACTTTCTACAGGAGAAGAGGAGATTGATGGTTTGAAGGTGTGTGTCGTAGACGAGCGTTCTGAAATTGCCGCCTGTTATCACGGAATTCCGCAGAATGATTTAGGACCAAGGACAGACGTACTTGACGGTTGTGGGAAAGCAGAGGGAGTATTGATGTTAATTCGTGCCATGTCACCACAGGTGGTTGCAGTAGACGAGCTTGGAACAAAACAGGATTTTTACGCAGTGGAGCAGGCAGTTAACTGTGGAAGTAAAGTGATTGGTACCATTCATGCAGCAGATATGAAGGAACTTTCCGAAAAAACACATTTAAAGCATTGGATGAAAAAGTCGTTATTTAAACGTTTTGTATTAATTGAAAAGGAGCGTGGGCAGAGAACCGTTCATGTGTTTGATGAACACATGGAAAGACTATGCTAAAGGTGATTGGATGCATTATGGTTCTTTTTGCAAGTATTGGCTTTGCGTATGCGATTCAGTGCGATTTAAAAAAGCATATGCAGCTTCTTTATGAAATGCAAAAGCTTTTCAGCAGCATTCTTTATGAAGAACAGTATTCTATGCAACCGGTAGAATATATTCTGCTATATAAAGTAAAAACAGAGCATGAACTGTTATCAGAAATCTGCCATGAAATTGGGGAAAAGTTGAACGAAAAAGAGCACGGCAGTGGCGCAGAGATATGGAGAAATGCTTTTTTTAACAGGAGAAAACAATTAGCGTTATCAGAGGAAGAGGCCTTGGTGGCAGAAGGGGCAGGAAGTGCCTTTTTTGGAAAAAGTATGGAGGAAAACAAGAAGATGTTGTCTTATTATCAGGAGCAGATTGCTTTTCTGATAGAGACAGAAAGAAAAGAGCGGAGGGAAAAACAGAAGGTATATCAGACTGCCAGTATCATGTGTGGATTGATTCTGATAATTCTGCTGATATAAAAATATGAGCGTAAATTTAATTTTTAAGATTGCGGCTGTTGGAATTTTAGTTACGGTATTAAGTCAGGTACTAAAGCACAGTGGAAGAGAGGAGCATGCATTTTTAACCAGTCTTGCAGGTCTGATTATTGTATTGTTCTGGATTGTGCCCTACATATATGAATTGTTTGAAACCATACAGTCATTGTTTGCATTATAGCAGCAAATAGGTTTCGGAAAGGGGCTGTAGCATGGATATTGTAAAAATAGGGGTGCTTGGAATTGCCGGAGTGCTTTTAGCATTAATTTTACGAAAAGAAAAAGGAGAATTTAGCATCTTAATCAGCATGATTGTGTGCATTTGTATTTTTGTGTATATTATCACAAAGCTTCAGACAATCATTGAGTTTACAAAAAAACTCGAAGAAATGGTTTCCATTGATAGTGCATATATTGGGTTGGTGGTAAAAATGGTTGGCATTACCTATGCCGCAGAATTTTCGGCAAATATCTGTAAGGATGCGGGCTATGCAGCAATTGCAGGGCAGATTGAAACATTCGCCAAAATGTCAATCCTTGTAGTAAGTCTTCCGGTTTTAATGACATTTATCGAGACGATAGGGAGCTTTTTATGAAAGAAACAGAAAAGATGAAAAAAGTAGTCAGAATGCTTCTTTTTGCCGGAGTTCTTGTACTGACAAAGCCGGTTACGGTGGCTGCAGACACTTATAAAACAGATAGATTTTTGCATCAGGAGACAGGGAATATTGTACAGATTTCAGAAATCGAAAATGAAAGTGGACAGGCAGACACATATTTAGAGGATATGACCGGCATGGTGGATTTTTCAGAGCTGGATGATTTTATGGAAGAAGAGACTGTCAGCATGTCTTTTTCAGAGCTGTTTGATATATTTTTACAGGATGGAGTCAGTGAAGAAACCTTAAGTAGTGTTGTGACATGGATAAAAGATGCTTTGTTTGGAGAGATTCAGAGGAACCAGAAGCTTTTGATTGAGATTGTGATACTGGCATTCTTTTTTTCCATATTAAAAAACTTTGCAGGGGTTTTTGACTCAGCCTATATTGCAGATTTGTGTTTTATACTGGTTTACTGTGTGCTGGCACTTATGCTGCTTACTTCCTTTCAGTCCTTTCAGCAGACGGCGGAGGAGGCATTACAGAAGGGCGTGGATTTTATGAAGGCACTTGTTCCCACGTTTTGTTTAAGTATGGTATTTTCTTCGAATATCAGCTCTTCGGCAGGTTTTTATCAGATGGCTTATTTTGTGATTTATCTGGTGGAATGGATTTTTCTCTATGTACTTTTGCCTATGGTTCATATTTATGTGATTTTGGAAATCTTTAATCATTTTATGCTGGAAGAGCGACTTACAAATTTAACTGAGCTGTTTCGAGATATTATTCAATGGGGAATCAAGACGGCTACTGTTGCGGTTATGGGGTTAAATGTTGTTCAAAATCTTATCAGCCCTGCAAAGGATAGGCTGACGCAGGGAACATTAGGCAGGGCAGCAGCTGTTGTACCGGGAGTTGGGGGAGCAATAAGCGGAGTGGGGGAGATGGTGCTTGGGGCAGGCATTGTTGTAAAAAGCTGTGTTGGTGTAGCAGGATTGGTGGCGTTGGTTGTCATTGGTGCAGCTCCTATTTTAAAGATTGTGTGTCTTACTTTTTTTTATAAGCTGGCGGCAGCAGTAACAGAGCCGGTAACGGATAAGCGGATTTGCGGATGTTTAAAGGGAATGTCTGAGGGGGCATTACTTTATATGAAGCTTGTTGCTTATGGATTGATTTTATTTTTTGTCACGATTGGACTTACAACCGCGTCCACCGGATACATTTATTAGGAGGAAAACAATGAGTGTCATTTATGATTATCTGAAAAGCTTTTTCGCATTGTTACTCTTGCTTACGGTTTTAAATCATCTTGTGCCAAAGAAAAGCTTTCAGAAATATGTCCACTTTTTTTCGGAATTGCTGCTTGCCTTTGGCATTATTTATCCGGTGTTAAACTTGTTTGGTGACAGCGATTTTTTTCTGGAAAAGATTCATTATGAGACATTTGCAGAGGAATTAAAAGAAGCGTCTATGGATGCAGAAAAAATCGAATATCTGAAAAAAGATGTTTATGTGCAGGAATATGAGGAGGCAATTGCGTTAGATGTTAAAAATCTGGTAGGTGAGTATGATTGTGAAGCAAAACAGGTAACAGTGGAACTTTCCGATGATTTTACCATTGAACAGATA